>ERZ773204.239-NODE-239-length-46082-cov-6.048841_pt1 | contig 46082 bp, 37 predicted proteins | sample MGYA00581007_ERZ773204 | MGnify/ENA primary metagenome ERZ773204 (study PRJEB29015, sample SAMEA2737757) | human gut metagenome | biome: human gut; feature: human-associated habitat; material: faeces | place: China | collected 2012 ... | reverse complement strand
CATTATCATGCCGTGCCGGGGATCTGAGCGAGCCTGCAGGCAAGAGGCCTGTACCTGGTAGATTCCGGCGGCCAGTATTACGAGGGAACCACCGACATCACCCGTACCATCGCCCTGGGGCCGGTCACGGATGAAGAAAAAGAGCATTACACCCTGGTTCTGATGAGCATGCTGCGCCTGGGCCATGTGAAATTCCTGGAAGGCTGCAGCGGCCTGAGCCTGGACTATGTAGCGCGGGCACCGTTCTGGAAGCGCGGACTGGATTTCAACCACGGAACCGGCCATGGAGTGGGTTATCTGTTAAATGTGCATGAGCGTCCCATCGGCATCCGTTACCGGGTAGTGCCGGAGCGCCAGGACAGCGCGCCGTTTATGCCGGGCATGGTATGCTCCGATGAGCCGGGACTTTACATTGAGGGAAGCCACGGCATCCGCACAGAGAACCTGATCTACTGCAAGAAGGACGAAAAGACTGATTACGGCCAGTTCTTAAGCTTCGAGTATCTGACCTACGTGCCGATCGATCTGGAGCCGGTGGATGTATCTCTGATGGAAGAGCAGGATCTGGCATGGCTCAATGAGTACCACGCACAGGTATACGAAAAGATCGCGCCGCATCTGGACGCAGAAGAAGCGGCCTGGCTGAAAGAAGTTACCAGACCGCTGAGCAAATAAGAAATGAGTAACTGGGTCCATGGCAGAAACTGTGCGCAGTCAGTCCGGACATCGGATTTGGCCATTTGTCTGCAGTTCTGACATGGAATCAGATCAGTCTTCCCATGGAAGATTGACGATCGTATATTCATGATGGACTGCCGGGAGAAACTTCTCCAGAATGTCCTTCGTGTAAAGCTTTAAGCTGGAGGTGTTGATGCATGGATGACAGCCCACAAAGGTGTGGTGGTCGATCACATCCTGGTCGATGAGCAGCCGCACACGGTTATTCTTGTCATTCATCAGCCCCAGCACGCTGACAGAACCCGGCGTGATATCCAGAAATTCCTCCATGAATTCCGGGCTTGCAAAGGAAAGGCGGGCGCTTCCAATCTGTTTGGAAAGCTTCGCCGTCTTAAACTTCTTGTGGCCCGGCATCATGAGCATGTAAAAATCGGTTTTCTGGGCATTGCAGAGAAACAGGTTCTTGCAGATCTCAATGTCCAGCCGGACATCCACGTCATGGCAGGCGTCAATGGTGGCGGTGGCATCGTGATCCAGCCGCCAGTAAGGAACAATAGTCCAGGGAAGAAAAGGGATCGCCGTTTCCCAACCGAATACCTGACTGGGGATATCATGGCTGTTAAGGTCCTGAACCGCGGTGAACTGATTAAGAGATCCATAGGTGAAGAAGAAAAACGGGGCCAGCAACAATAACCAGCCAGCGCCTTGTAGCAATACGTTCCGACGTTCAGTTATCACGACGCACCGCCATCGAAACCGTAAAAATACCCCACTCATCAATCCGTTGTGTGCATTTATCAAATCCGGCATCACGCACGAGTGAATCCATCTCCCCTTGCGAACGCACGCGCATTACCCACGGTTTACCATCTTTATGACTGGTTAACACCCCGGCAATCATCTCCAGTTGAGGGTGCCACGGCTGCCCGGTGTAGATGAGAATGCCGCCCGGTTCGATGGCATTGGCAAGACCTGCGAGTGAGTTTTTTACCTGCTCATTTTCGGGAAAAAGCTCATACAGGCCAGAGACAATCGCCAGCGTAGGCCGCGGAGTTAACGCGCTGAGTTCCTCCGGGTTAAACGCATCGCCCTGTTCAAAACGCACCCGCCCAGACATTCCCCGTTGGGCAATCATCTCTTGCCCCTGTGCAACATTTAACTCACTGTAATCACGTAACAAAATATCGCTTACGGCAGGCTCGTTTGCCAGCGCATCCAGTACATAGCGCCCATGCCCTGCGGCAATGTCAACCACGCGGACGGCTAAACCTTTGGCGTGGAGATCGGCAACGGCTTGTTTAATCAGTATTTGTAAATGGGTTTTGCGCTGGCGAATACCGCGCCAGCCAACACTGTTCAGGTAGATTTTGTCGACTAAACGCCCGAATGCGTTACTACCTTGTGGTTGATTTTGATAGACATAATCCAGCGAACTGCCTGAATCAAAGCCGGTGCTCATTCCGAGATGCAGGCCCGAAGAGTGCGTCCCGAACAATTTCATCGCCTTTCGCATAAAGCGATACGCCAAATCAACCGGCGATAATGGCACGGGTCCACCAGAAAGTAGCCGCCATCGATCCGCTGATGGTCCTGTGCAGTCTTCATGCTGATAATCAAATTTTTGCGATTTGTTAGCATATAAACGACTAATAAAGCTTTGCATTTTTTCAAATGCCAGCGCCCTGTTCTCTTCACCCAACGTGTCGTGATAAAAGCCTGGCAGCAGATGCAGCTCTTTCAGAGGGCTACGTAATCTCTGATAAAAATCAATCTGCGGTTGGCGATGCACCACATAGTCATCGCCTGATATCAGAAGTTGCGTGGGGAGCGTAATCGCCGCCGCATCTCTAATAATACGTTCAGACGTTTTGTAGAGATCGAGCAAGATATTAACGGCAATCGCCCGTGTGATCAGCGGATCATTATTGAAACTCGCCCCCCGTTGCCGATCGTGGGTCAAATAGCGTCCTTTCACATAGGAATTAATAAAAAACAGACCACGCAGACGATGCCATAACGCCAGCGCAGGACGTGCCAGCGGCACATACAATTTAACCTTAAAGGCCGGAGAAGCCAGCACCAGCCCGCGAATTGCAGGCGCATAATCATGAACCCATGTGGCAACCAGCACTGCGCCGACGCTTTGCGCGATCACAACCACCTCTTCCAGTCCAACCTGGCTGTCGCTGGCAGCAAAACGGACAAATTCATCGACATCCTGCACTGAACGCGCAAGAGATGGGCTATAACCACGCGGCCCCGAAGTTTGTCCATGCCCTCGGGCATCCCAGGCATAAAAAGCAGTATCTGGCATCGCCAGTTCATCAACGAGATGTTGTAGACGACCAGAATGTTCATGCCCGCGATGAAATAAGACGATGACCTTTTTCGCCCCGGGCTGTAAAGCGGGCCAGTGCCGATAAAACAACGCTGTATTATCACTGGTGGTAAAAAAATGTTCCCCAGGGATGCGTGAATTTTCCATTTTCTCTATTTTCCTTCAGTAACAGCAGTAGCGAATAAAATAAAAAAATACCGGAGCGGTGAAAATTAAGGAGTCAATCCTGTCAAGGAGTCCGCCATGTCCTGGTAATAGTTTTCCACTATCTTTAACACCAATATCTCGTTTGATGGCTGACATCACGACATCGCCGCAAAAACCACTAATACCAATTAACAAACCCGCTAATAATGCCTGTAATGTATTTAGCGGTGTCAGCAACGGTCCAATAATCAGTGACGCAATCATGGTGGTGATGACGCCCCCCACCAGACCTTCCAGCGTTTTTCCCGGGCTGACTTTGGGGACCACTTTTCTTCTGCCGCAGGATTTTCCCCATAAATACTGTGCAATATCGTTTGACTCGGTTAATGCCAAAAGAAATAACACCAGTAACGCCCCGCCCTGGATATTTGTGGTTGGCAACATTAATAACCAGGCGGCATGACTCAAGGCGAAAACGGTCATTATCCAGCCCCAAAAAATGGCGCTCACGGTATGCAGAAAACCAGAGGGGTCACCCACAAAAACTCGCCAGGTGGCTAATATCAGAAACCCAGACAAAGGTATAAATAACAGAAACAGCTCAAAGCAATTAAAACCGATAAGCAAATAGTTAAGAGGAATACCCCAATATAACCAACGCGGAAAATGTACAGATATAAGCGTACAATATTCTTTCAATGCCAGAAAACTTATCAGCGCAAAAAACGTCAACGTCATCCAGCGTGGACCTGAAATCACCAGTGAAAAACAAATGACGATGCCCCACCAGGTACGAATACGTAATGTAACCTCACCCCCTTTTCTCTCCGGTAACCGCCATAGCAGAAAACGGTTTATCAGCGTTGCTAAAATTAACAACGCGAAAAGTGTTGCCAGAGATTTTTCCAGCATTATCTTTCAGCGCTCATCAGGAGCACACTCCGACAACGATTAATCGCAGTCCAGAGAAGCAGAATTGAAGCAATGCTCCATAAAAGATTATTCCATTGCATCCACTGTGGATAAATGGCAACGGCCAGCCCCCACAACCCAAATATTAACGCACGATCGCTTTTGCCGAATGGACCGGCATAACTGCGAATACCGTTAATTGTCTGCGCGAGTAAACCACAAAACTCAGTCAATATGGTGCAAAATAACATGAGTATTACGAGTGATGCGTTACTTTCCGGTAAAAATAAAAACGGTAAATAGAGCGCAATATCGGAAATAACATCGCCAGTTTCATTCAAAATCGCCCCCAGACGTGTTTGCTGATTGCACTCACGCGCCAACATGCCATCCAGCGCATTGAGCGCCATACGGATAAAAAGCACGATGGGCAATAGCAAAAAGAGGATGGGTTGTGCCACCAACATCAACAGCAATCCGGTAAGAAGAGAAAGCGCCAGTGCAGCAAGAGTGATGTGATTCGCTGTAACGTGGTGCTTGTAAAGCCAAAACATCGTCGGCCTTAACAGCGACTGAAAGAGCGGTTTTATCTGGTAGAGCGTCATTATCAATCCTTGATAATTCGGTTTGCGCTATGGTGCATCAATTCCCCTGACGGAGATATCGCAACACGCCGCTTCATTAAAAATTCAGAATATATCAAGGTATTGGGGACTCACTGTCAGGAATAATTATCCCCAATTAATCAAAGGGTTAAGAAATATTACGTTGTGGATCAATACAACTCATCAAGTTTTCTCATCGCTTGTTCCCGTATTGCGCGCGTCTTACCGTTAAGCGCCAGCTGGCGGACTAAATCCAGTTCAGGGTTAACAAGCTCTAACGCCAGCAAAGGATCACGTTTCAGCCTCGCCTTTAATACATCAACTGGAAAACGGGGATTATTCATCGCCACAATCCACCACTCGGGATCAATTTCTGCCGCCAGTACTGCAGGCGGTGTGTGGCGGTTGTTAAGTGCGCCGAACTTGAAAAATGTGAGATTGCTTTTCGCCAGTGTACTCCACCATATACGATCCGGTTGTTTTGCCAGTACATCCAGTTGTGCTAACGCATCGGGGTCGAGTGCATAATAGACGCGTAATGCTTCATCAACCTGCGCACGGGAGCTGTTTTCCTGCCTCAGAAAAAACTTCGCCCAAATATCATTGCGTGGCGTATTTTGCTGTAATTCCTTGAGGACAACAGCGGGTAAATTATCCCAACTAACTAATGCACTCTCTAAAAAGTCCCAGTCTTCCAAACGTATCAGGGCGGTGGCATTTAATAGCATCTGGTCATCAACTTCACCGTGGCTGATAAGCTCAGACAAAATCATATCAGCGCTGGTTTCATACGCAGCTGAATCTGCTTTCGGATTATTTTTCCGATGCGATAAAGCACGTTGCCAAATTTTTTGTTTCATCGACGTGCTCAGATACTGATTTTTCGCCAGATTACTCCACCCCTCAGGATCGTTGAAACGTGTCAATAACCGTTGTAGAGCAGCGTCAGAGTGAATTACCTGCATATCCCGACAGCAAAAGTAGGCAGGGGATTTTTTCTCCATCCTTTTAACAAAATTAAACTGTAAGTTATCTGGCAATGCTAAAAATAACACACGTATTAGATCATCGTCATTCTCGAATTTTTGGTATAAATAGGCTGCAACTTTGTCACTCTCTTGTGGCGTCATCCGCAATAATTGACCATGGTGTTTCATCTCTGCCAGCTTGAACGCTAAGCTTGTGACAACATTGTTTGATGAATCGTTCGCCAACTGCATTGCCTGATTGTAGGTGAGTTGTCCTCCAGCACCGACCTGACGAATAGAGGAATCATCACTGCGGATATAGCCATCAATAATGGATTCAGGCAATAACCACGCATCTTTATAAAGCTCCTGAATGATCATATCCCAATCTCTTTTCGCCAGAGTCATTACGATATCCAGAGGGAGATTTTCACGTAGCGCAAGATTCAACGGACCGACACCATCAGGTAGACGACTCATTCGCGTCATTATTTCGACAGAGAGCGGTTCACGGTCGAGCAACCCCAGAACAACAGGCTGGTAACCCAATTGCTGATCGGTCAACTCCAGAATCTCATTGTCAGGCATATATCTCGCCATACTTTCAATCGTTTGTTCATCATTGCTATTAATAAGTTGTTTGCGTAGGTTAGCTGAAATTCCTTTAAGCCTTGGGAGAGTTCGCATTATGGCAAGATCAAATGTCGCAATATCTCGTCCTTCAAATGCAGCAACGTTGCCTTCATCCAGCATTTGCAATTCCTGCACTAACTCAGGAGAAGGCTTAGGGCGAAACAGCGCTTCTTTTTTCATCTGATTACAGACATTCCCTGCCATGCGAATATTGCTTCGCTTAAAAATTTCTTTCAGAGCATCTTCATCATTTATTAGACCCCAATAATATGCATCAGGATTTATTATCATCAGCGCTTTTTTGACATTTTCAGTGTCATTTTTGTCACTCGCACGGACCATGAATTCACTATTTGTCGAAGACGCAACAACAGGTGCAATTATGTCATTGATAAATATCCCACGCGCATTAATACCCCCTTAATCGTAGACGGATTATCGTAATATGAGTCGATAAATACCAGTCCACTTGCATTTATCGAACCGGTAATTAACAGTGGTGAATCCGTAACTATATTCGTTGCCGTCACGTTACCGAGAATAACCCATGGATTAGAAAGAGAGAAAGTGGAAATATTACCTTTGACTGTCAAATTGCCAAGAACAATCAATTTTTGATTACTCTCTATATTACCTTCTACCACTAAATCGCCACGATGCACTTTCCAGTCCGATGCAGATAAACCGAAGGGGACAAGATTCACGCTACTGTTGATAGCTTGTTCAACTTGTTGTTTATCTTCAGCGGTAGCCGCAGAAAAAAATTGTTCAATATCAACTGCATTTGCAACACATCGAAGTTCCGCCTGTACTGGAAGACTCAGCATAAACAGGGGAAGTAAACCTATCCAGCCGCAAATCCTGGCCTTAAACATATGCACTCCATGCCATTAAAAAAGAAACAAAAGGGAAATGCATCTTTCCCTTTTGTATATTCGTTATTCTCGCGAAATACCATCCAACGTAGACAACACTTCCTCAGAAAGATGCAATTTTTCAGCAGCCATATTCTCCCGTAAATGCGCAACCGAAGACGTCCCTGGGATCAGCAAAATATTCGGTGAACGCTGTAACAGCCACGCCAGCGCCACCTGCATTGGTGTTGCACCCAGGCTCGCAGCAACATCCGACAGCGTAGAGGATTGCAGCGGTGTAAAGCCCCCGAGCGGGAAGAACGGCACGTAGGCAATGCCATCGTGGGCCAAAGCATCAATCATTGCATCATCAGCACGGTGCGCGATGTTGTATTCGTTTTGCACACAGACAATTTCGGCAATCTTGCGCGCCTCTGCAACCTGCGTCGGTGTGACGTTGCTCAGGCCAATATGTTTTACCAGGCCTTGTTGTTGCATCTCTGCCAGCACGGTCAGGCTGGCCTCAATCGATCCTTCCGCTGGGCCATGACCATCCCCCATCATAACGCGCAGGTTAACCACATCCAGCACGTCCAGCCCGAGATTACGTAGATTATCGTGCACCGCTTTTTGCAGCTCTGCCGGAGAAAATGCGGGCAACCAGGATGCGTCCTCTCCACGCCGCGCACCAATTTTAGTGACAATTGTCAGGTCGTCAGAGTAAGGATAAAGCGCTTCGCGGATAATCTGATTGGTGACGTGCGGACCATAAAAGTCGCTGGTATCAATGTGATTGACGCCCAATGCCAGCGCCTCGCGCAGCACAGTTATAGCGACGTGGCGATCTCTTGGGGGACCAAAAACCCCAGGACCTGCCAGTTGCATCGCGCCATAACCAAGACGGTTAACGGATTTTGTACCGAGAGTAAATGTGTTGCTGCTCATCGCACCCTGCCCTGTAATAAAACGGATTAAGAAAAATCAGTATAGAAACGAAAAGAGATAAATAATGCGAGGGCGTAAACAAGATTACTGGATGAGTTGCTCTATTGTCCTGAAAAACACAAAACAAAACGCGTAAAGCGCCGCATCCGGCAATAAAAAAACCGCAACCTGTATCAGCGTTGCGGTTTAGGGATCACATGCTAAAAATTAGAATGTTCAGTATCTGGACGTTACTGTTTCGGTCGCAGATTCTCATCAAATACCAGGCGTTTCCTGCCAGGTTCAACTTCCCGCAATGGCTCGACTTGATGTAACGTCTGCTTACAGCGTGTCACCAGCACCTGATACTCATGCGTACCCTGCTTTTTCCATGCCAGCTCCTGCTCACTAAGTTCACGAATCGCTTTCGCCGGGCTGCCGACAATCAGGTAATTAGCAGGCATTTCTGCTTTGGCTTTCACAAATGCGGATGCGCCAACAATGCTGTTCTCGCCAATCACCGCACCGTCCATCACTACCGCGTTCATTCCCACTAATGCATTGCGGCGGATAATGCAGCCGTGAAGGATAGCGCTATGACCAATATGTCCATCTTCTTCCACGACAGTATCCTGCTCGGGAAAACCGTGCATAACGCAATTATCCTGAATGTTCGCGCCATCTTTCACCACGATACGACCAAAATCGCCACGCAGGCTGGCATTTGGCCCAACGTAAACGCCCTTGCCGAGAATAACATCGCCGATCAATACCGCTGTCGGATGGACAAAACTCTCTTCTGGCACAACCGGAGTCAGACCATCTATCTGGTAAATTGGCATATCGCCTCCTGTTCAATATTCAAACCGCCAAAACGTTGAAAATACAGGCTTCCCGGCGCAGGCAGTTCACCGACCGAGGTTTCACCTTTTTCACTAACGAACGCTAAAGCAGCAGGCGCTACGCGCTGATAAATGTTGATACACAGCTGACGCGCCGTATGCCCTGCCCAGTGCGCCGGAAGCAACTCCTCTGGCAACAATGGGTCTTTAAGGACGACACGGCGATAAAAATGGATCAGTAAAAGCTGAATATGAAATGCACGCTCCGGGGTTAACTCGTCTGCTGCCTCTTTTAACAGCGGCACCAGCGGGCGGAATGACTGAATAAAGGTTTCGTACATGGCATTTTGTTCAGTTAAATGCCAGCACTCTTCTACTCTGGCACGCAGTGCTGCGCGAGAAAGCGCCAGTGGTATTTGCGCTTCAAAACAAATCACGTTATCCGCCACACCCGCTTCATGCAAAAGTGTCTGTACATCGGCCAGTTTTTGCGACGGCGATGCCATCAGGCTGGGTGCCAGTGCGCCAAAACCTTGCCAGATCAACTGCTTTTTGACATCAGCCAGCGTTGATTTATCTAAACCTTCCGAGAGCAACAGGAGCCATTTACCATCCCATGCAGGTTGCTCTGCGCGATAAATTTTACTTTCTGCCCGTCGCGTCAGGCGCAAGCCTTTATCACTGAGGCTATAGAAACTGCGTCGCCCGATGCGGGAAACATCCAGCCAGCCTTCTTTATTAAGACGAAACAAAGCGGTGCGCACGAAACGCTCACCAAATCCCAGCCCTTCCAGCAAAGCAGCCAGACTACCCAGCCAGATTTCACCACCACGATGGGAAAGCGAATCACCATACAGAGAGGAGATCAAAGATGTGCCACTGACCGGAACAGCGTTTACAGCATGTTGGATAAAAGTATCAAGTTTACTCATTCGCTTCAGTCTGTTGTTATTGTTGTGATTTATGAATCATAGCACAGGTCGTATCGACTTCTGGCCCTGGCGCTTTACCTCACCAGGGCCAGACGACACGTCAGGCACCAACAATATTGCGCAGATCAAACACCCGACACGCCTTGCCTTCTGAACGCGGGATACTGCCACAGTTAACGATCATCACATCGGTAGAGATCCCCACCATCGACTTAATCCGATGGCGCAGCTGGTGGCATACCTGGCAACGCTGCTCATGCGTCAATGTCAGGCTACTTTCTTTCAACTCCACTTTCACAGAAAGTGAATCAAGATGCCCCCGGCGGTTCACCTCCAGTTGGTAATGCGGCGATAAATGTTCGAATTTGACAATCTCTTCTTCCAGTTGTGACGGAAAGACATTTACACCGCGAATAATCAACATGTCATCGCTGCGTCCGCTGATGCGATCCATGCGGCGCATAGTCCGCGCCGTTCCTGGTAACAGTCGGGTTAAATCACGCGTGCGGTAACGAATGACCGGCAATGCTTCTTTGGTCAGCGTGGTGAATAACAGTTCGCCATGTTCACCATCGGCAAGCGGTGTGCCGTCATGAGGATTAACAATTTCAGGATAGAAATGATCTTCCCAAATGGTTGGGCCGTCGGTAGTTTCCAGACACTCCATCGCCACCCCCGGCCCCATCACTTCTGACAGGCCATAAATATCCAGTGCGGTGATCCCCAGACGCCGTTCAATCTCTTTACGCATGGCCTGTGTCCACGGCTCAGCACCAAACACTCCAACCCGCAGCGAGCAACCGCTGGCATCACCGCCCAACTGCCGCTCCAGCTCTTCAATCAGGTTAAGGCAATAAGATGGCGTAACCATGATCATATCTGGTTGAAAATCGCGGATCAGTTGCGCTTGTTTTTCCGTCTGCCCGCCAGACATCGGGATCACCGTAGCGCCCAGACGTTCGGCACCATAGTGCGCGCCCAGCCCACCAGTAAACAGGCCGTAACCATAGGCAACATGAATTTTGTCTTTGGGCGAGCCCCCTGCCGCACGCAAAGAACGCGCTACAATATTGGCCCAGTTATCAATATCGTTTTGCGTATAGCCGACAACTGTCGGTTTACCTGTGGTTCCCGAAGAAGCATGAATGCGCACCACTTGTTCCATCGGCACGGCAAAGGTGTCGAAGGGATAGTTGTCGCGCAGATCCTGTTTGGTGGTACAGGGAAATTTACGCAGGTCTGAAAGTTCCCTGAAATCATCAGGATGTACGCCTGCTGCGTCGAATTTGCGCCGATACATCGGCACATTTTCATACGCGTGTTTGAGCGTCCATTTCAGACGCTGTGTTTGCAACGCCTGTAACTCATCAACAGACGCGGTTTCAATCGGGTCAAGCTTTGTATTGGTTATCATTGTAGGGTACTCGCAGGTTGATATGCTCAAACACGCTCCAGAATCATGGCGATGCCCTGACCGACACCGATGCACATGGTGCACAATGCGTAACGACCGTTACGCCGATGCAGCTCATGGCTGGCAGCCAGTGCCAGGCGGGCACCACTCATTCCCAACGGATGGCCTAAGGCGATAGCGCCTCCGTTGGGGTTAACATGTGGGGCATCATCAGGCAGCCCCAATTCGCGTAGTACACCCAACGCCTGGGCCGCGAACGCTTCGTTCAGTTCAATCACGTCCATATCGTGAATACTCAGCCCTGCGCGTTCCAGCACCCGGCGAGTTGCAGGCACCGGACCAAGCCCCATCAGGCGCGGTTCCACCCCGGCGGTTGCCATGGCTACGATACGCGCCCGCGGTGTCAGTCCTTGCGCTGCTGCCATCTGTTCACTGGCAATAATCAACGCAGCGGCTCCGTCATTCACCCCGGAGGCATTGCCTGCGGTAATCACCCCATTGGCACGAAATGGTGCTTTTAACCCACGTAACTGTTCCAGCGTCGTTTCCGGGCGCAGATGCTCATCATGTTGTATTTCTGTTACAACACCTTTCTTGTTTTTCAACACAACCGGAACAATCTCCTCAGCCAGAATGCCTGAGGATTGCGCTTTTGCCGTACGTTGCTGACTGCGTAGCGCAAAACTATCTTGATCTTCTCGCGAGATTTTTAACAGTTCAGCTACATTCTCTGCCGTTTCCGGCATGCTGTCAGTTCCAAATTGTTGAGCCATGAGCGGGTTCACAAATCGCCAGCCAATAGTGGTATCAAACATCTCAGCCTGACGAGAAAATGCACTGGTTGCCTTGCCCATAACAAACGGTGCCCGAGACATTGACTCCACGCCACCAGCGATCAGCAAATCGCCATCGCCCGCTTTAATCGCCCGTGCGGCAAACCCCAGTGCGTCCAGCCCGGAACCACACAAGCGGTTAATGGTTGTGCCGGAAACACTCTGCGGCAGCCCCGCCAGTAAAGTCGCCATCCGGGCTACGTTACGGTTATCTTCTCCCGCCTGATTAGCACAGCCGAGGATCACATCATCGATACACTCCGCATCGAGACGCGGGTTTCGCACCAGCAGTTCCCGCAAAGGGATAGCAGCCAGATCATCAGCCCGAACACTTGATAATGCCCCGCCGTAGCGACCAATTGGCGTACGAATTCCGTCACAAATAAAGGCTTCACGCATCAGGCTTCTCCTGTAATGGTGCCGCCGATGCGGTGAGATTTACCGCGAAACAGCGCAACCGTTTTTTGTTGTTGGTTAACAATTTCGATGTCGTAAACACCGGTTTGCTTGCCCTGATGACGTACCTGCGCAGTAGCAGTTAAGGTGTCTCCGGCAAAGCCTGGACGCAAAAAATCAATCGTGCAGGCAGAAGCGACGGCTGCCAGCCCCTGGCTATTGCAGGCGTAGGCAAAGGCAGTATCAGCCAGTGAAAATAGCTGCCCGCCGTGGCAACTTTGATGACCATTAAGCATTTGTGCAGTGACGGTCATGGTCACTACAGCAAAGCCTTCATCCATTGAGATAATGTCGATGCCAAGCGCTTTGGCGCAGGCATCGTTCTCATACATTGCATGGGCATTTTGCCAGGCCTTATGACTCATAACCGCTCTCCAGAAGCGCCCGTTGGCGCAGCAATGAACATGGGCGATAGCGTTCTTCGCCATAGTGATGTTGTAGATTTTCCAGGAGCCTTAATATTCGCTGCCAGCCAAGTTGCGCTCCCCAGGCAAGCGGGCCATATGGATAATTCACCCCAAGACGCATGGCGGTATCGATATCCTGTTCAGAGGCCACGCCTTTTTGCAGCGCATCAAGGGCTTCATTGATGATCATTGCTACCGTTCGCCAAATCAGCATTCCTGGGTAATCTGCAATTTGCAGCACTGTTTTGCCCTGCTGTTGCAGGTAATAAATGGCCTTGCGGGTCGCTGAGTCCGGGTTCACCGCTGCCGCAGCAATGGTCACCACCTTGCCCGCCATTTTGTCGACCACTACCACCGGGCGTGCCAGTCGTATTGCCAGCGCCTGTGCCGTCTCGCCTTGTGTCTCAATCAATAAAACATCGTCAATTTCCGTGACACCGTCACTTTTCTTTTCTACTTTCATTGGGCTAAAACTGTCGCTTACCGCTTCCAGGCCAACAACTGCCTCACGTTCCGCGCGCCAGTCGTACACGCCCAGCCCACTTTTCTTGCCCAACCGTCCACCAATCACCAGTTCCTGTTGCACCAGCGAAGGTAAAAAACGACGCTCCTGCCAGAAAGCGTTAAACACCGAACAGGTGACAGCAAAATTGACGTCCTGACCAATCAGATCGGTTAATTCCAGCGGCCCCATCGGGAAACCAGCGCCATCGCGAAGTGCAGCGTCAATCACTTCTGGTGCAGCAACCTGCTCTTCCAGTGCCCGCCAGGCCTCGGAATAATAAGGACGCGCAACACGGTTAACGATAAATCCGGGGGTCGAATGACAGCGCACTGGCTGCTTACCCCAACTCAATGTCAGTTCACACAACTGCTCGACAACTTCCGCTGCCGTTGCCAGCCCACTGACCACCTCCACCAACTTCATCACCGGTGCCGGGTTAAAAAAATGCAGCCCCGCAACACGTTCAGGATTTTTTACCTCCGCAGCAATCGCGGTTATAGAGATTGACGAAGTGTTAGTGGTCAATAGCGTTTGTGGCGGGCAAACTTCCGCCAGTTGTGCAAAGAGCGCTTTTTTAACTTCCAGACGTTCAGACGCCGCTTCAATAACCAGATTCGCTGCTGCCAGCGCGTGAATATCGGTCACCGGGATCAGGCGTTTCAATGTGCGTTCACAGGTTTCAGCAGTCAGTTTTCCCCGCGTCACGCGTGAATTTAGCCGCGCGTGTATCCCGTCGATTGCGCGGGTCAGCGCTTCAGCAGAAATGTCATACAGTAAAACCTGATGTCCATGACTGGCGGCAACTTCAGCAATGCCTGCCCCCATGGTGCCGCTCCCAATCACTGCCACAGTTTGCACATTTATCATCATGCTATTTCCCCGTGAACTGCGGTGAGCGTTTAGCCAGGAACGCACTGACACCTTCACGATAATCTGCGCTCCGTCCGGCAAGTCGCTGATAGTCACGTTCCAGATCCAGTTGCGTATCGAGCGTATTGGTTTCAGCGCTATTTATCGCTTGCTTGATAAGTCCAAGACCAAATGTCGGTTGTGTCGCCAGATGCCGTGCCAGCTGTTGCGCGGTATCTGCCAGCGTTTCATCATCAACAACCTGCCAGATCATCCCCCATTCGTGCGCCTGTTCAGCACTCAGTTGATTCCCCAGCAGTGCCAGCCCCATGGCGCGCGCTCGTCCGGCAACGCGTGGCAGTAACCAGGTTCCACCGCAATCGGGTATTAAGCCTAACTTACTAAACGCCATGACGAATTTTGCTGAACGGGCAGCAATAACGATGTCGCCCCCCAGTGCCAGTGTTGCGCCTGCCCCTGCCGCCACGCCATTGACTGCACAGATCACCGGTTTTGGCAGTTTTGCCAGGCGACGTACCAGTGGGTTATAGAAACGTTCAACTGACATCCCTAAATCCGGTGCGGGGCCTGTGGGATCAACGTTACGATCGTTAAGATCCTGACCAGCACAAAATCCGCGCCCGGCACCTGTAAGTAACAGGCAACGGATAGTGTCGTCGCGCTCGACCTGTTTCAGGCACTCTGCCAGTTGTGCGTGCATCTCATCATTAAAACTGTTCAGGCGTTCCGGGCGGTTGAGCGTTAGTGTCATCACGCCCTTTTCTACATGACTGAGGATGAATTCCATCATTAGCGTCCTTTAAAGTCGGGCGTGCGTTTTTGTAAGAAAGCGGAGATGCCTTCATGACGATCTTCTGTTGCCGCCAGCAAGGTGAATAACTGTCGCTCCTGGGCAAGTCCGGCTTGCAAAGCCACTTCCTGCGACTGGCGCAGCGCTTGCTTTGCCGCTTGTAAGGCCAGCGGCGAGTGACGTGCCATTTTCGACGCCAGCTGTAAGGCGTATTCGAGGGTTAAATCGCTGGGGAAGACGTCGCTAACCAGCCCGGCCTGCTGTGCTTGCTGAGCGGTGATACTTTCTCCGCTCAGCACCATTTTGCTGGCTAACGATTTACCGACACTACGGATTAAACGTTGCGTTCCGCCTGCGCCAGGCATGATGCCGAGAGTGATTTCCGGCAACCCAAAACGCGCGTTCTCTCCGGCAACCACCACATCGCACAACAATGCCAGTTCGCAACCCGCACCAAGCGCGTAACCGTTGACGGCTGCGATGAGAGGTTTGTTGAAGGCCTGCAATCGCGCCCATAGCTGCGGGCGTGTATCGTTTAAGGTGGCCGCGAGATCTTTTTCTGCCATTTCGTTGAGATCGGCCCCAGCGGCAAAAAAGCGTGCATTACCGGTAATCACACAGACCGAAATGCTGCTATCGGTAGCCGCAGCTTCCAGTTCATTTACCAGTTGCGTCAGAAGGGCATTATTTAGCGCATTACGTGCGGCGGGACGGTTAAGGGTCAGCAACAATACTTGTTGCTGACGGCTGACGATCAGTTCGCTCATGCCATCCCCTTCGCGTCAAAGTCAACCACCACATCGCTGGTCAGCGGCAGTGCCTGGCAACTCAACACATAACCTGCGGCCAGTTCATCCGGTTCCAGACTGTAATTGGTTTCCATCGCCACTTTGCCACGCAGCACTTTGCATTTGCAGGTCGCACAGACGCCGCCTTTGCAGGCATAGGGCAGATCAGCCCCCTGGCGCAATGCCGCATCGAGAATGCTTTCATCGTCGGCATTAAGCACGATTTCCCGATCCCGCCCATCCTGACGTACAGTCACTTTTTGTCCGTCACTTTGCACGTTAACGCTACGTTTGACGCGCGTGCCAGGCGTATTAAACCGCTCCAGATGAATGGTTTTATCTGGCATTCCCAGTGCTTTTAAGGCGGTTTCCGCGTCATCCATCATCGCCGCCGGACCACAAATAAATGCCTCATCATAAAGACGAAAATTAATGAGCGAGGCCCCAAGTGACTGTAATTTTTCACCGTCAATACGCCCGTGAAGCAGATCGCTGTCGAGGGTTTCCTGACTGAAAATGCACAACAACTGTAAACGCTGAGGATATTTGTCTTTCAGGTCTGCCAGTGCCTGGCGAAACATCATGCTCTGGCTGGTACGGTTACCGTAGATCAGGGTGAACTGACTTTCAGGCTCGGTTTGTAAAGTGGTGGCGATAATCGCCAGCATTGGCGTAATACCTGATCCTGCTGCAATTGCCAGATAGCGCCCCTGGCGTTCGGCCTGCGGCTGATAGCCGAAATGCCCCTGCGGCACCATGACCTCCAGCGTCATACCCTGGCGGATGTGTTCGCGGGCATAGCGGGAGAAACGTCCGCCTTCAATGGCTTTCACCGCCACACTAATTTCGCCAGGCAGATAGCTGCGGCAAATGGAGTAACAACGGCGTAATTCTTCACCATCAAAGCTGGCTTTTAAGGTCAAATGTTGACCGGGGCGAAAGCGATACGCCTCCTGCAAAGGCTGGGGCACCGCAAAGGTAATGGTCACCGCATCACGGGTTTCCGGCTCCACTTTTGCCACCGTTAAGGAATGAAACGTTGTCATGGCATCCTCAAATACATTTGAAATAATCGAAAGGTTCGCGGCAACTATCGCAGCGATACAATGCTTTGCAGGCCGTGGAACCAAATTCACTGATAAGTGTGGTATGGACGCTGGCGCAGCGCGGGCAACGTACTTCTGGCGGCAAATGGGCATGGCAACTGTGTCCGGCGGGCGGGCTAATGCCATACTGTCGCAGACGCTCACGGGCATCGGGGGTCATCCAGTCGGTGGTCCATGCCGGGTCGAGTTGCAGCACAACCTGAACGGGGGTAAACCCGTTGGTTGTCATTGCCTCACGTATCGCGCCAATCAAATGTTCCGTTGCCGGACAACCGGAATAAGTCGGCGTAAAGCCGATCACCCATCCTTCTCCCATCTGTGTCACATTACGCACCATGCCTAAATCGGTAATGGTCAGCACCGGGATCTCCGGGTCCGGGATCTGGCTGAGTAGCGCCCATATCTCATGAACCTGTGGCGGTGCAATGGTGGCCAGACGTTGCATACCCATCTCCTCTGTTACCATTGCTGACCGGGCAAGACACGCTGGAGATACTGCATTTCTGCCAGCATGGGTCCAAGGTGTTCGGTATGCAGTCCTTTTTTACCGCCAGTGCGATACGCCTGCTCTTGCGGTACGTTCAATGTGGCTTCGTTGATCCCGGCAAAAACTTCGGCTTCCCACGCTGCGCGTAAAGTGCGTGGATCAACCGCAATACCCTCTTCACTCAGTGCAATATCAATCTCGTCGGCATCGAACAGTTCGGCGGTAAAACGCCACAACTTGTTGATGGCCTGCTGCATCTTTTGCCCTGATACGTCAGTACCATTGCCCAGTCGCTCCAGCCAGCCACGACTAAAACGCAGGTGATAGCGCGCTTCTTTAATTGCTTTGGCAGAAATCGCCGCCAGTTGCGGATCACGGCTTTCCATCAGACGGGTAAAGAGCGCCACATGCCATGCATCGATGAAATACTGGCGTGCAATGGTGTCGGCAAAATTGCCGTTTGGTTGTTCAACCAACAATAAGTTGCTGAACTGGCGCTCGTCTCGGGTGAAGGCCAGGGTATCTTCATCGCCTTCTCCCGCTAATTCAGCGGCATACGATAAGAAGTTGCGTGCCTGACCTAATAAATCGAGGCCAATGTTTGCCAGTGCGAGATCGATTTCCAGTTCCGGTGCGTGACCGCACCATTCACCCAACCGCTGGGAGAGCACCAGGCAGTTATCGCCCAGGCGCAAGGTGTAAGCCGTTAACTGATTCATTTCCGACCTCACATGTGCTCAATGCCATCAGGGATGGTGTAAAACGTTGGATGGCGATAGACCTTGCTTTCAGCCGGATCAAAAAATTCACCGCGTTCTTCCGGTTGCGAGGCAACAATTTCACTCGCCTTCACCACCCAAATTGAACATCCTTCGCTACGACGGGTGTAAGCATCACGGGCATTTTCCAGTGCCATCCGCTCATCGGCAGCATGTAAACTGCCAACATGGCGGTGTGATAAGCCCTGTTTGCCACGCACGAAAACTTCGTATAACGGCCAGTAAACATTACTCATTTTGAATCTCCTTATGCGACCTTACGGGCATGTTGTTTTTGTGCATGGGCCAGCGCTGCTTCCCGTACCCAGGTACCTTCTTCCCAGGCTTTACGTTTGGCGTCGAGCCTCTCCTGATTACAAATTCCGCGACCGTTAATTACTTCGTTAAACTCCTGCCAGTCGATCTCACCAAAGCGGTAGTGACCGCTTTCAGTGTCAAAATGCAGATCCGGGTCAGGAACGGTCATACCGAGCATTTCAACCTGTGGAACGGTGTTATCCACGAAACGCTGGCGGAGTTCGTCGTTGGTGAAACGTTTGATTTTCCAGGCGAGACTTCTGGCGCTGTTTGGCGAGTTATCATCGTTTGGCCCGAACATCATTAAGGCTGGCCACCAGAAACGGTTAATGGCGTCTTGCAACATCTGCTTTTGAGCTTCGCTGCCCTGCGCCAGTGCCATGCAGGCTTCAAACCCCTGACGCTGGTGAAAACTCTCTTCTTTGCAGATTTTCACCATTGCTCTGGCATACGGGCCATAAGAAGTGCGGCATAACGCCACCTGATTGACGATCGCTGCGCCATCCACCAGCCAGCCGATAACACCGATATCAGCCCAACTCAATGTCGGATAATTAAAGATGGAGGAATATTTCATCCGTCCGTCGAGCATTTTTTGGTAGATGTCTTCTCTGGCGCAGCCCAGTGTTTCGGCGGCGCTATAGAGATACAGACCATGACCGGCTTCATCCTGCACTTTGGCCAACAGAATGGCTTTACGCCGCAAGGTTGGTGCGCGAGTGATCCAGTTACCTTCAGGCAACATACCAACAATCTCGGAGTGCGCATGCTGCCCAATCTGGCGGATCAATGTCTTTCGGTAAGCATCGGGCATCCAGTCCTGTGGCTCGATAGCCGTTTCCTGGGCTATCCGTTGCTCAAAGCGTTCTTCTTGGGTCACGTCATCACCTTTACGATTCCAGTTTTCGTGAATTAATTAAAAACACGAATCACATTGTTTTATGAAAGTTACACAATGGTTAACTAAAATCACAAATTTTGTATGTTTGAACTGTGACGGATTTCGCACCCTATTTTTATAAATCATTATTTATCAGTGCATTAATGTTTTCCGCAGTTGCTATACAGATCGCATAGTTAACATTTCGTTAAAAGATCCCTTGCTTTTTATGATTCGCGATTTAACTATTAGCAACAGAAATGTGAAACATCTGGAGAGTAGCGATGCAGCAGTTAGCCAGTTTCTTATCCGGTACCTGGCAGTCTGGCCGGGGCCGTAGCCGTTTGATTCACCACGCTATTAGCGGCGAGGCGTTATGGGAAGTGACCAGTGAAGGTCTTGATATGGCGGCTGCCCGCCAGTTTGCCATTGAAAAAGGTGCCCCCGCCCTTCGCGCTATGACCTTTATCGAACGTGCGGCGATGCTTAAAGCGGTCGCTAAACATCTGCTGAGTGAAAAAGAGCGTTTCTATGCTCTTTCTGCGCAAACAGGCGCAACGCGGGCAGACAGTTGGGTTGATATTGAAGGTGGCATTGGGACGTTATTTACTTACGCCAGCCTCGGTAGCCGGGAGCTGCCTGACGATACGCTGTGGCCGGAAGATGAATTGATCCCCTTATCGAAAGAAGGTGGATTTGCCGCGCGCCATTTACTGACCTCAAAGTCAGGCGTGGCAGTGCATATTAACGCCTTTAACTTCCCCTGCTGGGGAATGCTGGAAAAGCTGGCACCAACGTGGCTGGGCGGAATGCCAGCCATCATCAAACCAGCTACCGCGACGGCCCAACTGACTCAGGCGATGGTGAAATCAATTGTCGATAGTGGTCTTGTTCCCGAAGGCGCAATTAGTCTGATCTGCGGTAGTGCTGGCGACTTGTTGGATCATCTGGACAGCCAGGATGTGGTGACTTTCACGGGGTCAGCGGCGACCGGACAGATGCTGCGAGTTCAGCCAAATATCGTCGCCAAATCTATCCCCTTCACTATGGAAGCTGATTCCCTGAACTGCTGCGTACTGGGCGAAGATGTCACCCCGGATCAACCGGAGTTTGCGCTGTTTATTCGTGAAGTTGTGCGTGAGATGACCACAAAAGCCGGGCAAAAATGTACGGCAATCCGGCGGATTATTGTGCCGCAGGCATTGGTTAATGCTGTCAGTGATGCTCTGGTTGCGCGATTACAGAAAGTCGTGGTCGGTGATCCTGCTCAGGAAGGCGTGAAAATGGGCGCACTGGTAAATGCTGAGCAGCGTGCCGATGTGCAGGAAAAAGTGAACATATTGCTGGCTGCAGGATGCGAGATTCGCCTCGGTGGTCAGGCGGATTTATCTGCTGCGGGTGCCTTCTTCCCGCCAACCTTATTGTACTGTCCGCAGCCGGATGAAACACCGGCGGTACATGCAACAGAAGCCTTTGGCCCTGTCGCAACGCTGATGCCAGCACAAAACCAGCGACATGCTCTGCAACTGGCTTGTGCAGGCGGCGGTAGCCTTGCGGGAACGCTGGTGACGGCTGATCCGCAAATTGCGCGTCAGTTTATTGCCGACGCGGCACGTACGCATGGGCGAATTCAGATCCTCAATGAAGAGTCGGCAAAAGAATCCACCGGGCATGGCTCCCCACTGCCACAACTGGTACATGGTGGGCCTGGTCGCGCAGGAGGCGGTGAAGAATTAGGCGGTTTACGAGCGGTGAAACATTACATGCAGCGAACCGCTGTTCAGGGTAGTCCGACGATGCTTGCCGCTATCAGTAAACAGTGGGTGCGCGGTGCGAAAGTCGAAGAAGATCGTATTCATCCGTTCCGCAAATATTTTGAGGAGCTACAACCAGGCGACAGCCTGTTGACTCCCCGCCGCACAATGACAGAGGCCGATATTGTTAACTTTGCTTGCCTCAGCGGCGATCATTTCTATGCACATATGGATAAGATTGCTGCTGCCGAATCTATTTTCGGTGAGCGGGTGGTGCATGGGTATTTTGTGCTTTCTGCGGCTGCGGGTCTGTTTGTCGATGCCGGTGTCGGTCCGGTCATTGCTAATTATGGGCTGGAAAACTTGCGCTTTATCGAACCCGTAAAGCCAGGCGATACCATCCAGGTGCGTCTCACCTGTAAGCGCAAGACGCTGAAAAAACAGCGTAGCGCAGAAGAAAAACCAACAGGTGTGGTGGAATGGGCGGTAGAGGTATTCAATCAGCATCAAACCCCGGTGGCGCTGTATTCAATTCTGACGCTGGTGGCCAGGCAGCACGGTGATTTTGTCGATTAATCGGTGAATGAAGGGCAACGGCGAATAGTTGCCCTTTTATTTCACTAAGTTTTGTGACGTTGTCACATTATGCATGATGTGTACATCTATTTTCAGGGCATCCACTGTATGAAAAGCTGGCACACCTGCCAAACAACCTGGCAGGTGCAGGCAATCCCCTTTACATCAGTACTGATAATGTGAACCTGACTAAACCGCCCACAGAGCGCGGTTGCTAACAAGAACACAACATCTGACGAGGTTAATAATGGGAAGCCCCTCTCTGTATTCTGCCCGTAAAACAGCCCTGGCGTTGGCAGTCGCCTTAAGTTTCGCCTGGCAAGCGCCGGTATTTGCCCACGGTGGTGAAGCGCATATGGTGCCAATGGATAAAACGCTTAAAGAATTTGGTGCCGATGTGCAGTGGGACGACTACGCCCAGATCTTTACCCTGATTAAAGATGGCGCGTACGTGAAAGTGAAGCCTGGTGCGCAAACAGCAATTGTTAATGGTCAGTCTCTGGCACTGCAAGTACCGGTAGTGATGAAAGACAATAAAGCCTGGGTTTCTGACACCTTTATTAACGATGTTTTCCAGTCCGGGCTGGATCAAACCTTTCAGGTAGAAAAGCGCCCTCACCCACTTAATGCGCTAACTGCGGACGAAATTAAACAGGCCGTTGAAATTGTTAAAGCTTCCGCGGACTTCAAACCCAATACCCGTTTTACTGAGATCTCCCTGCTACCGCCAGATAAAGAAGCTGTCTGGGCGTTTGCGCTGGAAAACAAACCGGTTGACCAGCCGCGCAAAGCCGACGTCATTATGCTCGACGGCAAACATATCATCGAAGCGGTGGTGGATCTGCAAAACAACAAACTGCTCTCCTGGCAACCCATTAAAGACGCCCACGGTATGGTGTTGCTGGATGATTTCGCCAGTGTGCAGAACATTATTAACAACAGTGAAGAATTTGCCGCTGCCGTGAAGAAACGCGGTATTACTGATGCGAAAAAAGTGATTACCACGCCGCTGACCGTAGGTTATTTCGATGGTAAAGATGGCCTGAAACAAGATGCCCGGTTGCTCAAAGTCATCAGCTATCTTGATGTCGGTGATGGCAACTACTGGGCACATCCCATCGAAAACCTGGTGGCGGTCGTTGATTTAGAACAGAAAAAAATCGTTAAGATTGAAGAAGGTCCGGTAGTTCCGGTGCCAATGACCGCACGCCCATTTGATGGCCGTGACCGCGTTGCTCCGGCAGTTAAGCCTATGCAAATCATTGAGCCTGAAGGTAAAAATTACACCATTACTGGCGATATGATTCACTGGCGGAACTGGGATTTTCACCTCAGCATGAACTCTCGCGTCGGGCCGATGATCTCCACCGTGACTTATAACGACAATGGCACCAAACGCAAAGTCATGTACGAAGGTTCTCTCGGCGGCATGATTGTGCCTTACGGTGATCCTGATATTGGCTGGTACTTTAAAGCGTATCTGGACTCTGGTGACTACGGTATGGGCACGCTAACCTCACCAATTGCTCGTGGTAAAGATGCCCCGTCTAACGCAGTGCTCCTTAATGAAACCATCGCCGACTACACTGGCGTGCCGATGGAGATCCCTCGCGCTATCGCGGTATTTGAACGTTATGCCGGGCCGGAGTATAAGCATCAGGAAATGGGCCAGCCCAACGTCAGTACCGAACGCCGGGAGTTAGTGGTGCGCTGGATCAGTACAGTGGGTAACTATGACTACATTTTTGACTGGATCTTCCATGAAAACGGCACTATTGGCATCGATGCCGGTGCTACGGGCATCGAAGCGGTGAAAGGTGTTAAAGCGAAAACCATGCACGATGAGACGGCGAAAGATGACACGCGCTACGGCACGCTTATCGATCACAATATCGTGGGTACTACACACCAACATATTTATAATTTCCGCCTCGATCTGGATGTAGATGGCGAGAATAACAGCCTGGTGGCGATGGACCCAGTGGTAAAACCGAATACTGCCGGTGGCCCACGCACCAGTACCATGCAAGTTAATCAGTACAACATCGGCAATGAACAGGATGCCGCGCAGAAGTTTGATCCGGGCACGATTCGTCTGTTGAGTAACCCGAACAAAGAGAACCGCATGGGCAATCCGGTTTCCTATCAAATTATTCCTTATGCAGGTGGTACTCACCCGGTAGCAAAAGGTGCCCAGTTCGCGCCGGACGAGTGGATCTATCATCGTTTAAGCTTTATGGACAAGCAGCTTTGGGTAACGCGTTATCATCCTGGCGAGCGTTTCCCGGAAGGCAAATATCCGAACCGTTCTACTCATGACACCGGTCTTGGACAATACAGTAAGGATAACGAGTCGCTGGACAACACCGACGCCGTTGTCTGGATGACCACCGGCACCACACATGTGGCCCGCGCCGAAGAGTGGCCGATTATGCCGACCGAATGGGTACATACTCTGCTTAAACCATGGAACTTCTTTGACGAAACGCCAACGCTAGGGGCGCTGAAGAAAGATAAGTGATTGTTTCAGACAAAAAAACGGCACCAGGTGCCGTTTTTTACTTATGAGCGAACCAGATTAATACCGTACACACACCGACTTAGTTTCACACCAACCGTCCAGCCAGTCGGGGCCAAAATCACGGCCCGTTCCTGACTGCTTCATCCCACCAAACGGTAAGTTAGCGTCAATTAAGGTATGGCTGTTTACCCACACCGTCCCTGCCTGTAAGCGATCGCTATATTCCAGAGCCTGGGAGAGATTTTGCGTCCAGACACTGGCAGTTAAGCCATATTCCGTGTCGTTTGCCAGTTGTAACGCCTCTTCTCCATCCGCTACTCGCACCAGGTTTACCACCGGACCAAACACCTCTTCACGAGTTAAGCGCAATTTAGCATCGGGATTTACCACCAGCGTTGGCGCAACATAATACCCCTCTCCGGCTGGTCCATTCGACCCGCGAATCAGCTCTGCTTGCTGTGCCTGCGCATCGTCGAGGAATGAACACACTTTGTCGCAGTGCGCACGAGAAACCAAAGGGTTAATCTGTGCAACAGGTGACATCCCCGGTCCCACTTGCAACGATTTTACCGCCTGCTCAAATCCACTAACCAGCGTGTCAAACAACGGCGCTTCAATATAAATTCGCGAACTGGCGGCGCATACTTGCCCTTGATTCAGGAAGCTTCCGGTCATCAAGCCTTCAATAACCCATTGCGGATCAGCATCTTTTAATACAATTGCCGGGTTTTTACCGCCCAGTTCCAGCGTTACACGCGTTAAGTGATCAGCAGCAGTTCTGGCAATACCTTTTCCCGTCGCGGTTGAACCGGTAAAACTGATTTTCGCAACATGAGGATGTGACGTCAGGGCCGCGCCGCATACAGCACCTGACCCGGTGACGACATTAAAAACGCCATCAGGGATACCAGCCTCGCTGGCCAGTTCCGCCACGCGCAACATCGTCAGTGGCGTGGTTTCCGAAGGCTTAATCACGATTGAACAGCCTGCTGCCAGTGCTGGCATCACCTTCCACATACCAATCATCAACGGAAAGTTCCATGGCACAATTCCCGCCACTACGCCAACCGGCTCTTTACGCGTCCAGGCCTGATAACGCGCCCCCTGGGGTAAGGGAATCGACAAGTCCAGCGTTTTACCCGCGATTTTGGTCGTTAACCCGGCGGTATAACGCATCCAGTTCAGCGTACAGCCCACTTCAAAAGCACGGGAAATGGCAATTGACTTGCCTTGCTCCAGGGTTTCCAGTTGCGCCAGCTCCTCACTGTGCTGTTCCACCAGATCGGCAAAACGTAGCAGAATACGTTCACGCTCTGCGGGTAATCGCCCGGCCCAGCGACGCGAGACAAAGGCCCGCCAGGCAGACATGACTGCGTTATCTACATCCGCTTCGTTGGCATCAGCAGTAGACGCAATTTCTTGCCCGGTGGCCGGATCAAAGATCGCCAACCGTTTTTCACTTTGTGCGGGGCCAGGACGACCATCAATATAAAGACCGTGTTGACGATCGAGAAACTGTTGGACCTGGCTTAATACTGCTACATGCGGCTCTGTCATCACTTTTCCTTATTATTTACCCAGTGTGATTTCAGTGTACGCAGCGACAAGAAAAGTCACTTTTTTCGCTGTGACATTCGCTTTGTCAGCTGTGACAAGCTCCGCAAATCGTGACAATAACCGCTTATGTCTCTATGCCTGACAAGACTTATTTCCTATAGTCAGGCTCATTAGCTTCGTTTATTGCAACACAAATGCAACAATAAAAATACATTTCACAGAGCGAAAACGTGCCATGAACCCCGCAGTGGATAATGAGTTTCAGCAATGGCTTTCCCAAATCAATCAGGTATGCGGAAATTTTACCGGACGCCTGCTGACTGAGCGTTACACGGGTGTACTGGACACGCATTTTGCCAAAGGACTAAAGCTGAGTACCGTGACAACCAGCGGGGTGAATTTATCCCGCACCTGGCAGGAAGTAAAAGGCAGCGACGATGCCTGGTTTTACACCGTTTTTCAGCTTAGTGGTCAGGCAATAATGGAGCAGGATGAGCGTCAGGTGCAGATTGGCGCTGGCGATATTACGTTACTCGATGCCTCACGCCCCTGTTCGCTTTACTGGCAGGAGTCTTCTAAACAGATTTCATTACTTTTGCCACGCACTCTGCTGGAACAATATTTTCCCCATCAAAAACCTGTCTGCGCAGAAAGACTGGACGCTGACTTACCCATGGTGCAACTCAGTCATCGCCTGTTACAGGAGAGCATGAATAATCCGGCACTTTCTGAAACAGAAAGTGAAGCTGCGCTACAGGCGATGGTGTGTCTGCTGCGCCCGGTACTTCATCAGCGGGAATCTGTTCAACCTCGTCGTGAACGTCAGTTTCAAAAAGTGGTTACGTTGATAGACGATAATATTCGCGAAGAGATATTACGCCCGGAGTGGATAGCCGGAGAGACAGGTATGTCAGTACGTAGTTTGTACCGAATGTTTGCCGATAAAGGTTTGGTAGTCGCGCAATATATTCGTAACCGTCGTCTCGATTTTTGTGCAGATGCGATTCGCCATGCCGCAGATGATGAAAAACTGGCAGGCATCGGCTTTCATTGGGGATTTTCTGACCAGAGTCATTTTTCAACGGTATTTAAGCAACGCTTTGGGATGACGCCAGGCGAGTATCGACGTAAATTCCGCTAACTAATTGGCGTTGCATGTACTGCAACGCCAATTAGTTAAAACAGATATTTGACTATGCATTTTTCAGGGCAAAAGGCAATTTGACAGGAGTTTTTGAATATTCACCTTGTTTCAGGAAAATAGATCAATCGCTTTCTCCTGTAGCGTTATCCCGATATTGCGGTTTTGCTATTAAAATTTTCGCACCCATTTACCGTTTATCCCTTGTACATATTCCCCCGGTTTGGCCCGAGCTACGAGCTTTTGCCCGGCGAGTTTCGCGATATCATCTACCGACACATTATTTTGCTTTGCCAGTTGTTGGTAACTCGCTTTACGTTCGGCATTAATGTCGGTTACTAATTTCTCTGTTTCAGCATCCGTTTTCAGCGCAACCAGATAACCATAAAATGTTTCACCTACCCGCCCCTGAGTTCTGGCTTCATCCAGAGTCAATGCCATTACATTGCTGCTTACCAGCCCAACAAGAAACGCACAAAGAAGTAATGTTTTCTTCATCATCGCCTCAGAAAAGATCGCTACGAGTTTCAAGCAGCTCTTCGACATCTTTGTCTGCCTTGATGATGATCTCATGCTCAATTTTAACGTTCATATTGATAGTGATCGGTTCCTTAGGTGCAGCGACTTCAATGCGAGGCGTACAGCCAACCAGCATAAAAGATGACGTCAACGCAGCCAGTAAAATTTTCATTGTTTTTCCTCACACTCTTTTCCTTGCGGACAGTCATTTCCCGGCAGACGTGCGTTCTGCTCCAACCATGCCTGGAGATTATCGCCAAAGCGTAAACTGCGCCACAGCGTAAAAATATTCTCTTCATGATGGTAATTAAGGTTTACCGTACCGCTTTTACCATCAACGCGACTGGTACCTGTAATGTTGGCCTGCATGGTTAATAAACCGAGATTATCTAAGTTAATTTTTGTCGATGACCGGCTAATTTCCATATAGCGCAACCAGTTAATTGCTGAACCCGCAGTCATATTGTCTTTCACCACCGCATCTGCGGTGTCTTTATCCAGCCGCAAGGTCATTGGCCCGCTATTTGCCAGCCAACCATCTTTCACTATCCATTTTTCGTTGTTTAGCCATAACGGCAATGCACCACTAAATGCCCCGGACATGGCGAATTGTTTCGGATTGACGGCGCTAACCAGTTCGCTGGATGAGAGATTATTCAGCCGCAACAGCGCCGGGTCATGTTGCGGCATACGTAATTGTTTCATCAGTACGTTACCGCCTAACACATCGACGCTAACATCAGTCAACAGCAAGGGTTCTTCTTCAGTCCACGGATAACGCCCTTGCAAATCAGCCGTAATATTTTTCGCTGTCACCAGATTAATCACTTCGGCAATTCGCAACGTAACGGGGCCGCGAGTCCCCAGATGCCAGGCTCCATCGGCAAAACGGAAAGGCAGGACAAAATCGACACCGTTAACCTGATTATCTGGCATCCAGGCACTACCGCCTTTCAACACGCCGTGTCCTCCCGCGCGGAATCCTTGTTCAGGCGCAGCAGAAAATGCAACCTGAGCATACAGTTCACCATCGCGTAAGTTCATCTTCCAGTCGGGTGGCACCAGCGGCTGGAATACGGTCAGTGATTGTTTAGGCCACCAGGCGTTACCGCGCAGACGAATACCGTCCCAGCGACCATTTACCCGAACCGGGCCAATCTCACCAGCATGTAAATCGCCTTTAAAGAGGAAATAGGTAGGATCGCGCCCATCGACGCTAAATTTTAAGGTTGATGGCGGTAACACACTGCCGCCAGTGAACAGCGTTTGCCCGGCGTCCAGTGACAGCGCGCCGCTAAAGGAGGGATGCTGTGCGTCACGTACCCAGACGATGGGCTTGTCGAGAATTAATCGCGGCTTTTCTACCGTCATCGTACCGTATTGTAACTGGTCGAAACCGGTGGAGAGATCGGTCAGCGTAATCGTGCTGTCATGCCACTCACCTTTTCCTGCGACATCCCAGGTGGCATTCATCGGTGTAAAACTCCCTTTTCCCCAGTAGCGCCACTGCCAGCGGCCAGCGTCAGGGAGAAAATCATTCGCCAGCCCATCCATATGCAGCACGAAATCGCCCAGTTCATTTTCATGCGCCTGCAAAATGGCCTGCAAACGTCCGTCAACACCACGTTGGGTGACTTTTACACCCGCTAAAGGCCAGCGGATTTCATCGATGTCCAGCGAATCGATGACTCTTCCCTTTGAACGAAGTAACGCGCCTGGCTCAAAGGTCAGCGTTGGGTCAGTCAGACTTCCACTTAGCTGCGCGGGTAAGCGGGCATATAAAATGAGGTCCGCCTGTTTCGCTTCACCGGTCAGCTGCAGAGGCAGCTGACTGTTATCCATGCTTAATTTTCCTGGGCCAAAATTTAGCACCGCGTTGCCTTTACCCGCTTGCCCCTGGGTCAGCACACTCAGTCGTCCGCTGATCAGAGCGTTCTCAAGCCCTGCCTGCCAGTTGTCGACTTTGACACCCAGTCGGCCACTCAAAGGAAAACCTGCATACGGCCAACTCCAGCGACCATCGCTTACGGTCAATTGTTGACGAGTAATTTGCCACGGCAAATCGAGCAACGGATCGCCGTTATCCCGTGCCAGCACAATCAATTGCCCGCTATTTTCCTGCCAGTCCAGCTCTGCATCCACCAGTGACGGTTCCTGCGGCAAGTTTAACGTCGCAGTAGCATGCCCACTTACAGGAAGTCCATCCGGCACGAGCGGCATAGTAAATTCCCCCACCAGTTTAACCGGCGGCTGATTTTCAAACGCGACGACATCCAGTTCGCTGACTGTAAGTTGTTGCCCTTTCAGCTGGCCTTGAAATTTAACTTTTTCGCCCTGATAACGCAGTTGCTGGATATCAGAGGTTAATGCGAGAGAGAGTTTTCCCTGCCATTCCTGCCAGGGAGAAAAAATCAGTTTATCGATATTGATCCAGGTGTTAGGCAGCATGGACTGCCACTGCGCGAGGGTTTTTGGAGCAGCTGGCGATTGCTCCGTCTGCGGCAATTTCGCCAGACAAGCAGAATCAAGTTCTACCGTGCCGACGTTCAATAACCAGCGGCTGGGATGTGAAAGGCTGGCGTTGGTGATATGCGCAAGCTGACAATCTCCCACCAGATAACGGAGATCGGGAATGATTAAACCTTTACGCGTAATGCGTGGGCTTTCATCTAATGCAATACGTGTCCCGAGCGGTAGCCAGATGCCCGCCAGCGTGGGAACCCACAGCCCGAGCGTCATCAGCAGCGTCAACGGCACAAGAATAATCAGTAATAACAGCGCGAGAACGGCTTTATATTTACCCAGCATGGGTAGTTAATATCCTGATTTAGCGAAAAATTAAGCATTCAATACGGGTATTGTGGCATGTTTAACCGTTCAGTTGAAGGTTGCGCCTACACTAAGCATAGTTGTTGATGAATTTTTCAATATCGCCATAGCTTTCAATTATATTTGAAATTTTGTAAAATATTTTTAGTAGCTTAAATGTGATTCAACATCACTGGAGAAAGTCTTATGAAACTCGCCGTTTATAGCACAAAACAGTACGACAAGAAGTACCTGCAACAGGTGAACGAGTCCTTTGGCTTTGAGCTGGAATTTTTTGACTTTCTGCTGACGGAAAAAACCGCTAAAACTGCCAATGGCTGCGAAGCGGTATGTATTTTCGTAAACGATGACGGCAGCCGCCCGGTGCTGGAAGAGCTGAAAAAGCACGGCGTTAAATATATCGCCCTGCGCTGTGCCGGTTTCAATAACGTCGACCTTGACGCGGCAAAAGAACTGGGGCTGAAAGTAGTCCGTGTTCCAGCCTATGATCCAGAGGCCGTTGCTGAACACGCCATCGGTATGATGATGACGCTGAACCGCCGTATTCACCGCGCGTATCAGCGTACCCGTGACGCTAACTTCTCTCTGGAAGGTCTGACCGGCTTTACTATGTATGGCAAAACGGCAGGCGTTATCGGTACCGGTAAAATCGGTGTGGCGATGCTGCGCATTCTGAAAGGTTTTGGTATGCGTCTGCTGGCGTTCGATCCGTATCCAAGTGCAGCGGCGCTGGAACTCGGTGTGGAGTATGTCGATCTGCCAACCCTGTTCTCTGAATCAGACGTTATCTCTCTGCACTGCCCGCTGACACCGGAAAACTACCATCTGTTGAACGAAGCCGCCTTCGATCAGATGAAAAATGGCGTGATGATCGTCAATACCAGTCGCGGTGCATTGATTGATTCTCAGGCAGCAATTGAAGCGCTGAAAAATCAGAAAATTGGTTCGTTGGGTATGGACGTGTATGAGAACGAACGCGATCTGTTCTTTGAAGATAAATCCAACGACGTGATCCAGGATGACGTATTCCGTCGCCTGTCTGCCTGCCACAACGTGCTGTTTACCGGGCACCAGGCATTCCTGACAGCAGAAGCTCTGACCAGTATTTCTCAGACTACGCTGCAAAACTTAAGCAATCTGGAAAAAGGCGAAACCTGCCCGAACGAACTGGTTTAATCTTGCCGCTCCCCTGCATTCCAGGGGAGCTGATTCAGATAATCCCCAATGACCTTTCATCCTCTATTCTTAAAATAGTCCTGAGTCAGAAACTGTAATTGAGAACCACAATGAAGAAAGTAGCCGCGCTTGTTGCGCTAAGCCTGCTGATGGCGGGATGTGTAAGTAGTGACAAAATTGCTGTAACGCCAGAACAGTTACAGCATCATCGCTTTGTGCTGGAAAGCGTAAACGGTAAGCCCGTGACCAGCGATAAAAATCCGCCAGAAATCAGCTTTGGTGAAAAAATGATGATTTCCGGCAGCATGTGTAACCGCTTTAGCGGTGAAGGCAAACTGTCTAATGGTGAACTGACAGCCAAAGGGCTGGCAATGACCCGTATGATGTGCGCTAACCCGCAGCTTAATGAACTCGATAACACCATTAGCGAAATGCTGAAAGAAGGTGCACAAGTGGATCTGACCGCGAACCAGTTAACGCTGGCGACCGCGAAACAGACATTAACTTATAAGCTGGCGGATTTAATGAATTAATAGCTGCCACAGCTCCCGGCGGCAAGTGACTGTTCGCTACAGCGTTTGCCGTTGGGTAATGCACACATCCCAATCGCCGTACCATCCAGTTGACGGGCAACAGAAAGCGAACCGCCGATCATTGCACAATTTGCTTCTCCACTACTGGACATCGACGCTTTTAAACCTGGCGCTACGTGCGCCGCAGTCGCCTGCTGAACAGGTTCACTACTACACGCCGACAACAATAAAGCGGCACACCCTACCCAAAACGCTGCTCGCATCTTTTCTTCCTCTGATCTTCAAGCCAAACGACACCGCCATAAATAATAGGCAGCACAGAGGGCGGCGTCGAGAGCTGTCCTGCGCGTTGCCCCGCATTTTTACTTTTTTATGGCTATTTTTTTGCCCTCTGTTTGATCAAAACATTCATTACGCTGATGTGGGGGACACAAAAGCGAAAATGCAGAAGAAAGCCATTTGCTAAAATTGAAGGATTACTACTGGGCGCGCAGCAATTTCGTGCGCCCCTCATTTGCGCAATGTAAGGGTGTCATATGATTACTATTGACGGTAATGGCGCGGTTGCTTCGGTGGCGTTTCGCACCAGTGAAGTTATCGCCATCTACCCTATTACCCCCAGTTCCACGATGGCAGAACAGGCTGATGCCTGGGCCGGAAACGGCTTAAAGAACGTTTGGGGAGACACACCACGCGTGGTTGAAATGCAGTCGGAAGCGGGTGCTATCGCTACCGTGCATGGCGCTTTGCAGACGGGTGCCCTTTCAACATCGTTTACGTCATCGCAGGGTTTGCTGCTGATGATCCCGACGCTGTACAAACTGGCAGGCGAACTAACACCGTTTGTCCTGCATGTAGCGGCACGTACCGTTGCCACACATGCACTCTCTATTTTTGGCGATCATTCCGACGTTATGGCGGTGCGCCAGACGGGTTGCGCGATGTTGTGTGCAGCAAACGTCCAGGAAGCGCAAGACTTTGCTCTCATTTCGCAAATCGCGACGCTGAAAAGCCGCGTGCCATTTATTCATTTCTTTGATGGTTTCCGCACGTCCCACGAAATCAATAAAATTGTCCCGCTGGCCGATGACACGATTCTTGATCTCATGCCGCAGGTCGAAATTGATGCTCATCGCGCCCGGGCACTCAACCCGGAACATCCGGTGATCCGCGGTACGTCCGCCAATCCTGACACTTATTTCCAGTCTCGCGAAGCCACCAACCCATGGTACAACGCGGTCTATGACCATGTTGAACAGGCGATGAATGATTTCTCTGCCGCGACAGGTCGTCAGTATCAGCCGTTTGAATATTACGGGCATCCGCAAGCGGAACGGGTGATTATCCTGATGGGCTCTGCCATTGGCACCTGTGAAGAAGTGGTTGATGAATTGCTAACCCGTGGCGAAAAAGTTGGCGTGCTGAAAGTTCGCCTGTACCGTCCCTTCTCCGCCAAACACTTGCTGCAAGCTCTGCCGGGATCCGTACGCAGCGTGGCGGTACTGGACAGAACCAAAGAACCCGGTGCCCAGGCAGAACCGCTCTATCTGGATGTAATGACCGCACTGGCAGAAGCCTTTAATAATGGCGAGCGCGAAACTCTGCCCCGTGTCATTGGTGGGCGCTATGGTCTTTCATCCAAAGAATTTGGCCCGGACTGTGTACTGGCGGTATTTGCCGAGCTCAACGCGGCTAAACCGAAAGCGCGCTTTACGGTTGGTATTTACGATGATGTGACCAATCTGTCACTGCCGTTGCCGGAAAACACCCTGCCAAACTCGGCGAAACTGGAAGCCTTGTTTTATGGCCTTGGTAGTGATGGCAGCGTTTCCGCGACCAAAAACAATATCAAGATTATCGGTAATTCCACGCCGTGGTACGCACAGGGCTATTTTGTTTACGACTCCAAAAAGGCGGGCGGCCTGACGGTTTCTCACCTTCGAGTGAGCGAACAGCCGATTCGTTCCGCTTATCTCATTTCCCAGGCTGATTTTGTTGGCTGCCACCAGTTGCAGTTTATCGATAAATATCAGATGGCTGAGCGTTTAAAACCTGGCGGCATTTTCCTGCTCAACACGCCGTACAGCGCAGATGAAGTGTGGTCGCGCTTGCCGCAAGAAGTTCAGGCCGTGTTAAACCAGAAAAAAGCGCGCTTCTATGTGATTAACGCGGCGAAAATCGCCCGCGAATGTGGCCTGGCGGCCCGTATTAATACCGTCATGCAGATGGCTTTTTTCCATCTGACGCAAATTCTGCCTGGCGATAGCGCCCTCGCAGAATTGCAGGGTGCGATTGCCAAAAGTTACAGTAGCAAAGGCCAGGATCTGGTGGAACGCAACTGGCAGGCTCTGGCGCTGGCGCGTGAATCCGTAGAAGAAGTTCCGTTGCAACCGGTAAATCCGCACAGCGCCAATCGACCGCCAGTGGTTTCCGATGCCGCCCCTGATTTCGTGAAAACCGTAACCGCTGCGATGCTCGCCGGGCTTGGTGACGCCCTCCCCGTTTCGGCGCTGCCGCCAGACGGCACCTGGCCGATGGGCACTACGCGCTGGGAAAAACGCAATATCGCCGAAGAGATCCCCATCTGGAAAGAGGAACTCTGTACCCAATGTAACCACTGCGTTGCCGCTTGCCCACACTCAGCTATTCGCGCAAAAGTGGTGCCGCCTGAAGCGATGGAAAACGCCCCTGCCAGCCTGCATTCGCTGGATGTGAAATCGCGTGATATGCGCGGGCAGAAATATGTCTTGCAGGTGGCACCGGAAGATTGCACCGGTTGTAACCTGTGCGTCGAAGTTTGCCCGGCGAAAGACCGTCAGAATCCAGAGATTAAAGCCATCAATATGATGTCTCGCCTGGAACATGTCGAAGAAGAGAAAATCAATTACGATTTCTTCCTCAACCTGCCAGAAATCGACCGTAGCAAACTGGAACGTATTGATATTCGTACATCGCAGCTGATTACACCGCTGTTTGAATATTCAGGTGCTTGCTCCGGTTGTGGCGAGACGCCGTATATTAAATTACTGACTCAGCTCTATGGCGACCGGATGTTGATCGCTAACGCCACTGGCTGTTCTTCAATTTATGGCGGTAACCTGCCCTCTACACCGTATACCACCGATGCCAACGGTCGTGGGCCGGCATGGGCGAACTCTCTATTTGAAGATAATGCCGAATTTGGCCTTGGTTTCCGCCTGACGGTCGATCAACACCGTGTCCGCGTGCTGCGTCTGCTGGATCAATTTGCCGATAAAATCCCGGCGGAATTACTGACAGCGTTGAAATCAGACGCTACGCCAGAGGTTCGTCGAGAACAGGTCGCAGCTTTACGCCAGCAACTCAACGATGTTGCCGAAGCACATGAACTGCTACGTGATGCAGATGCACTGGTGGAAAAATCAATCTGGCTGATTGGTGGTGATGGCTGGGCTTACGATATCGGCTTTGGCGGTCTGGATCATGTATTGAGTTTGACGGAAAACGTCAACATTCTGGTGCTGGATACGCAATGCTATTCCAACACCGGTGGTCAGGCGTCGAAAGCGACACCGCTGGGTGCAGTAACTAAATTTGGCGAGCACGGCAAACGTAAAGCGCGTAAAGATCTTGGCGTCAGTATGATGATGTACGGTCATGTTTATGTGGCGCAGATTTCTCTCGGCGCGCAGCTGAACCAGACGGTGAAAGCGATTCAGGAAGCGGAAGCGTATCCGGGGCCATCGCTGATCATTGCTTATAGCCCGTGTGAAGAGCATGGTTACGATCTGGCACTCAGCCACGACCAGATGCGCCAACTCACAGCTACCGGCTTCTGGCCGCTATATCGCTTCGATCCGCGTCGTGCCGATGAAGGCAAACTGCCGCTGGCGCTGGATTCACGCCCGCCGTCAGAAGCACTGGAAGAAACGTTACTTCACGAGCAACGTTTCCGTCGGCTGAATTCGCAGCAGCCAGAAGTGGCAGAACAGTTATGGAAAGATGCTGCAGCTGATTTGCAAAAACGCTATGACTTCCTGGCACAAATGGCCGGAAAAGCGGAAAAAAGCAACACCGATTAAATGCTCTGGATAAGGATTATCCAATTCTAAAAAAAAAGCCCGGACGACTGTTCGGGCTTGTCTTTTTATATGTTGGAAAATCAGTGGCAATGCAATGGCCCAACAGAAAATAAAATCTGTGACAATAAAGGCATATAACCCGCGCAGAATAACGTATAGAAAATTAAAAGTATAATTTTTATTTTGTATGTATTATCTTCGATACATTCACCAGACTTATTATCATTTCAGAGGAATTATTTGATTAAGGTTTTACTTAAGGCGTAACAAATGATATTTATCGGCTAACTGAACTTCTCCTTTAGGATGTTTTCACTCCCCGAAATGGGGATAAAAGGCAAATAAAATAACTAAAGGATTTATTCAATGAAAAGCAAAGTACTGGCACTTTTAATTCCTGCCCTGCTCGCCGCAGGTGCTGCACATGCAGCCGAAGTTTATAATAAAGACGGCAACAAATTAGATCTGTATGGCAAAGTTGATGGCCTGCATTATTTTTCTGATAATTCAGCGAAAGATGGCGACCAGAGCTATGCGCGTCTGGGTTTTAAAGGCGAAACCCAAATTAACGATCAACTCACTGGCTACGGTCAATGGGAATACAATATTCAGGCAAACAACACTGAATCTTCAAAAAACCAGTCATGGACCCGTCTGGCATTTGCCGGGCTGAAATTTGCAGATTACGGTTCTTTCGATTACGGACGTAATTATGGCGTAATGTACGACATCGAAGGCTGGACCGATATGCTGCCTGAATTTGGCGGTGACTCTTATACCAATGCAGACAACTTTATGACTGGTCGAGCCAATGGCGTCGCGACTTATCGTAATACTGATTTCTTCGGTCTGGTAAATGGTCTGAACTTCGCGGTGCAGTATCAAGGTAACAACGAAGGAGCCAGTAATGGTCAGGAAGGCACCAACAACGGACGTGATGTTCGCCATGAAAACGGTGACGGCTGGGGTCTTTCCACAACATATGATTTAGGCATGGGCTTTAGCGCTGGTGCGGCATACACCTCTTCTGACCGCACCAATGACCAGGTTAACCATACTGCGGCGGGTGGTGATAAAGCAGACGCGTGGACTGCTGGGCTAAAATACGATGCTAACAATATTTACCTGGCAACCATGTATTCAGAAACGCGTAATATGACCCCGTTTGGCGACAGCGATTATGCTGTGGCAAACAAAACCCAGAATTTTGAAGTCACTGCACAGTACCAGTTTGATTTTGGTCTGCGTCCGGCAGTCTCTTTCCTGATGTCTAAAGGCCGTGACCTGCACGCTGCCGGTGGTGCAGACAACCCGGCAGGTGTTGATGATAAAGATCTGGTTAAATACGCCGATGTTGGCGCGACTTACTATTTCAATAAAAACATGTCCACCTACGTTGACTATAAAATCAACCTGTTGGATGAAGATGACAGCTTCTACGCTGCCAATGGCATCTCTACCGATGATATTGTCGCTTTAGGTCTGGTTTATCAGTTCTAAATCCTCCTGCCCGCTGTTATGGCGGGCTTTTTCTGCTTATTCTTCCTCCTTTGATCTAAATTAAAAATGTGAACTCCGTCATTACACAAAAAGTGTCATCTGGCGTTACACTTTATGCGGATACTAAAACAGGAGGTTTTATGAACAGAACGATTCTTGTCCCTATCGATATTTCCGATTCAGAATTAACTCAACGCGTGATTAGCCACGTTGAGGCAGAGGCAAAGATTGATGATGCAGAGGTTCATTTCCTGACGGTAATACCTTCACTGCCCTACTATGCCTCTCTGGGTTTAGCGTATTCCGCAGAATTACCGGCAATGGATGACCTGAAAGCGGAAGCCAAATCGCAACTGGAAGAGATCATTAAAAAATTTAAACTGCCAACCGACAGAGTGCATGTCCATGTTGAGGAAGGCTCGCCCAAAGACCGCATTCTGGAAATGGCGAAGAAGATCCCCGCTCATATGATCATCATTGCTTCCCATCGACCGGATATCACCACTTATCTGCTCGGTTCCAACGCCGCAGCTGTAGTGCGTCACGCAGAGTGCTCCGTGCTGGTTGTGCGCTGACACTAACGCCCGCACATTGCTGCGGGCTTTTTGATTCATTTCGCAAATGTGCTGACATTTTCCCCTCTAATCCGTACCATACACGCCACAGTTTTTTATATCAGATTTCTTATGCTGGGCGTTCCGGCATGACGCATACTCTTCTGATGCCATATAACGAATTGAGTCGCTTTTAAATGTCGCAAAATCAAGAAATTAGTAAGAAAGAACAATACAACCTGAACAAGTAAGGGCAAAAATCACAACTATCTGACTCATAAGTGTTTTACTTATTTTTCAATGTGTTAAACATCATCAGCGAGAACAATAAACTACGATAATCCACTCTTTTTTTGCCCCTTTTTTGCCCCTTTTGCAGCGTTTTGCCCCATTTTTGCCACAAAAAAAAATTCCAAAACGTCTCAATCAAAGTCAAACCAACCGCAGCACGTTCTTGCATACGACGTGACTGCGGTTTTTCAACTATTCAGATACATCACTCCCATCACATTCATTCCTCCGCATCAAAGGCATATAGGCTATATCACCTTGATATTTTTCTTCTTCAGATAAAAACTGTTATCTATGTATACTTTTAAACCCAATCCGTGTAGAGTCTCTGCATAAGATAGTTTGCAGTTGCCGCTTCAGCTTGCGCCATAAACCGCCTGATTTTTGCTGCCACCTGTTAGCATTCCTGTATACCTGAAACGACAATGTTTATCTACGAACTTTAAGAACACCCAAGATAAAAATTGTCAACTATATCATATATAACACATTACTAATTCGAGGCTATATGAACAGCATACTGATAATCACTTCTCTCCTTATCATATTCAGCATTTTTAGTCATGCCCTAATAAAATTAGGGATTGGCATATCCAATAACCCAGACAAAACCGATGTATAAGTCAACATATCCTGAATCAGACATACAATATCGCAATGAAAATCAATAATATTTTAAGGAATATCTTCATGAAATCAAAAGACACCCTAAAGTGGTTCCCTGCGCAGCTTCCTGAAGTAAGAATTATCCTAGGGGATGCTGTAGTGGAAGTAGCAAAACAGGGAAGACCTATCAATACCAGAACATTGCTTGATTACATTGAAGGAAACATAAAGAAAAAATCATGGCTGGATAACAAAGAATTATTACAAACAGCGATATCAGTTCTTAAAGACAACCAAAATTTAAATGGTAAAATGTAATATAATAAACTTACTTTTTTATCATTTTTCCACTTTAACAACATTTTGCTCCACTTTTCCACGACCAAACAACTTGAAATCTGGTTAAAATAACACGCAACACTATTCTTCTTCCTTGAGTCCGCCCGGAACTCGAAAAACAAACCGAGTTAAAGCCATTTTTCACAAAATCGATTTTGGGTCTCACCAAAATTACGGGGTTGCATACGCATTCGTTTATTTTCGAACGTGTACATACAAATATGCACAAAAATAATCATAATTATTTTCTGAGATGCATTATGATATGAACACCAATTTCGTATAGAGTCTCACTATGTCTCGAATTTTTGCTTACTGTCGGATATCAACGCTGGATCAGACCACCGAAAATCAACGCCGGGAAATCGAAAGTGCAGGTTTTAAAATCAAACCTCAGCAAATAATCGAAGAACACATTAGCGGCTCAGCAGCAACCAGTGAGCGTCCTGGTTTTAACCGGTTGCTTGCTCGCCTGAAATGTGGTGATCAATTGATTGTGACAAAACTGGATCGCCTTGGTTGTAATGCAATGGATATCAGGAAAACAGTGGAACAACTGACCGAAACAGGTATCAGAGTGCATTGCTTAGCATTGGGGGGCATTGACCTGACCAGTCCAACAGGAAAAATGATGATGCAAGTAATTTCAGCAGTCGCTGAATTTGAACGAGACCTTTTACTTGAACGCACTCATTCCGGGATAGTAAGAGCCCGCGGCGCAGGGAAACGTTTTGGTCGACCACCTGTGTTAAATGAAGAACAGAAACAGGTGGTATTCGAACGAATTAAGTCAGGTGTAAGTATAAGTGCCATTGCCCGGGAATTCAAAACCTCGCGGCAAACCATTTTAAGAGCCAAAGCAAAACTTCAGACACCTGACATATAAAAAATAATCTCGGTGTGAGATGCTTTACGTCTTCCAAGCCCCCTTCCTTGCCGTAAATGGAAAGATACATCTAATTATAGAATTTATATGTTTTACCCTACGGCAGTGCTGGCCATTCAATATCCTGTGCAGTTGACGTATCAACACGGTTCAGCAATACCCGATACTTTTTCCATGCTTCCAGCAACGAGATTTCTTCCTCCGTTGCAATTTCCAGATCTGCAGCATCCTGAAGCGGCGCAATATGCTCACTGGCTACCTGCATCAGGCTGTTTTTTGTTTCTTCCGCCTCCCGGATCCGGAACAGTTTTTCTGCTTCCGTATCCTTCACCCAGGCTGTGCCGTTCCACTTCTGATATTCCCCTCCCGGCGATAACCAGGTAACATTTTCCGGTAACGGACCGAGTTCAGAAATAAATAACGCGTCGCCGGAAGCCACGTCATAAACCGTTTTACCCCGATGATCTTCAACGAGATGCCACGATGCCTCATCACTGTTGAAAACAGCCACGAAGCCTGCCGGAATATCTGGCGGTGCAATATCGGTACTGTTTGCTGGCAGACCTGTATGAGGCGGAATATATGCGTCACCTTCACCAATAAATTCATTAGTTCCGGCCAGCAGATTATAAATTTTTATGGTCCGTGGTTGTTCACTCATTCTGAATGCCATTATGCAAGCCTCACAATATAGTTAAATGCGATGTTTTTGACGGTGTTTTCCGCGTTACCCGCAGCGTTAACGGTGATGGTGTGTCCATGTGAGCCAATCGCAACCGAGTGCGTATGAGCACCAATACCCACAGTATGTGCGTGTGCACCTGCGCTTGCAGCAGTACCCGATACAGAGTGCGTATGAGCGCCTGCAGAAGAAGTGTTAACACTGTATTTAGAATAATCAGATGCTCCACTTCCCGGAGCACCACTGGAACCACCTGAAACAAATGTCATCGAATGGGTATGTGCACCGGCTGAAGCAGCCGTACCGCTAACACTATGGGTATGCGCACCAGTGTTATTCGTGGATTTAGTGCCGTAATCAAACGACGATGTGGTTTTCGTCCCCAAATCCGTACTGGATGCGCTGGCGCTGTGGGTATGCGATTTAATGCCATCCTGTTCCTGAGACAATACGGCACGACCACTGGCGGGCTTGCCCTTAATCGTCCAGCCACGCATATCAGGGATCACGCCTGACGGATAAGCGGCTGCAAGTTTCGGGTAAGCAGATTTGTCAAAAGTCTGCCCCTGCATCAGGGCATAACCAGACGGAACGGTATCTGATGGCCACGGGATTGGTGCGCCGACTGGGTAGCTTTCTGGTGGAAGATTTTTCGAGGTATAAACTTCTGCCCAGTCTTCCTCAAAACCATAACCGTCTCTTGAAGAACGGTAGAACAGACCACCATTTCTGTAATGCGCCTTCATCTGCAGGGTCCGGCAACTTCCGACTCCGGTATAGAAGTTAACCAGAATATAGCTGTCGCCAGAGCGGGTGACATTGTAAGCGCCTGATTCGGCATTCCAGGGAACGCCACCATCCGCATCGGCATATGTATCCGTTGCCCTTCTGGCAAAAGCAGCCACATGCGCGGCGGTTAAAGTAATATCTTTGGAACCATCAAACTCAACACCAGAAACCCGTCTTGGCGTTTGCAGCTTTGTTGCTGTTAATGCATTACCGTTCAGACTTGCGGACAGTTTGGTTCCAATAACCAGTTCGCCGGTTGCGTTATCAATAGCAAACGGTCTTAATGTATTCCATCCACCATAAACATCACCTTGATTGGTAAGCAGCAGGTAAGTTTTAGCGCCATCATTACGCCATAATGCCCCATACTCCCCACCTATCATTCGAATCTGATTACCACCACGCGCTACAATTTCGTCTGTGGCAAAAAGTTTTTTGCACGACAAGTTATCGTTAACGATTAACGAATGAGACTCATAAAAACCACGCCCACTCTTAAAATCAAGGATAACGTCCGCCGCGATACATTCAGTCGCCGGATTTGTTGCCCCAAACTTATAGGTCGTATCATTAACAACGAGATCAGCACCAGGTGCGGATATTGACAGGCCATCTTCGATAAACGCAAAAACAGGGAAAGCAGCGCCATCAACATAGAACACAGAGCGCAAATCATCGCCCTTATTACTCATCATTATTGAGTGGATGGCTCGTTCATTGTTTTGATATTGCCAGAACATTCCATAAGCATAACGCCCCCTGTCAGTCCAGCCACCAGGCATAACAAATCCGTTAAACTCGCAGTTATTCATCGGATCGCCTGCGGTTCGCGTTGCCGTGGTGATAATGACCCTTGATGCCAGTTCGCTTACTGAGCCAGCAGAACGCATAACAACAACAGGGTAATATTTTCCAGATGTTGCACCTGCAGGAGCGTTAACCCGCACATAACGCATACCACGCTTATCAGCAAAGTCTGTTTTACTGACCGCGTTAATGTTGTTCAGGAAGCGTCCCTTATCGGGTATATCAGCGCCGTTCTGGTCTTTCTGCAGACGTTTCTCTGCATTGTCATAGGCTGATTTTACTGCCTTTGGCGTTGCCGCCAGCGTTTCAGACGTACTGTTGGTCGCACTGCTGAGCTGTACTATCCCCTTTTTCGTCGTGCTCGCATCCTCAAGCGCCACGGCGGATGCAATATCCTCTGCCCGTTTTGCCGCTGTCTCGGCGCGCGTTGCCGCGGATTCCGCCGTACTTTTGCTCTGTGCTGCCGCCGTCGCACTGCCAGCTGCCTCTGTCGCCTTCGTGGATGCTGTCGTGGCGCTGCCCTTCGCTGCTGACGCCTGTCTGGTCGCCTCATCTTTTGAAGCAGACGCAGATGATGCCGATGACGCCGCCGAACTGGCGGACGATGCGGCAGCCGTTTTTGAGGATTCTGCGCTGGTTTCCGACGCTTTCGCGTTCGTTTCGGATGTCTTCGCTGCGGAAGCAGACCTCGCTGCTGCGCTGGCCTGTTCAGTGGCTTCGCCAGCCTTCGTTGTGGCTGTTGAAGCGGATGATGCGGCGCTTTCTGCCGATTTTCCGGCGGCGGTGGCACTGGCTGAGGCCTGCCCGGCACTTGTTGACGCGGCACTGGCAGACGACGCAGCCGCTGTTTTTGAGCCTGCCGCTGCGGAGGCACTCTGTCCCGCTGCCGTTTCAGAAGACCTGGCGTTCGTCTCGGACGTTTTTGCCGCCTTCGCGGAATTTCCTGCCGCCGTTGCCGAGGAAGTTGCGCTACTGGCGCTCGAGGATGCGTTCGTTTCTGATGATTTCGCTGCCTCTTTTGAGGCCGCCGCATCCCGGGCTGAGGTGGCAGCTTCTGACGCTTTCGTGGTCGCGGTGGATGCAGAAGTGGCTGCTGATTGTTGTGACGCTGCCGCATTCGTTTCTGACGTTTTCGCCGCACCGGCACTGGTAGCCGCCGCGCTTTTTGAGGACTCTGCAGCGGCAGCACTTTTTGATGCTTCAGTGGCCTTTGTTGATGCCGTTCCTGCGCTGGAAGACGCTGACTGAGCCGACGACGCGGCCTGTCCGGCTGACGTGCTGGCTGCGCGTGCTGAGCCTGCAGCATCAGTCGCATGGGTTGCCGCCTCACGGGCTGATGTGCTGGCATCGCTGGCTGACTTCTTCGCGGCTGCCGTGTTCTGTGCCACCGCGGACGCGTTACGCGCCACCTCTTCCACCATCAGTTCAAAACGGCGCAGTGCCTCTGGCCGGGCATCATCCTCCGTCATGGCACCGAGAAAATCATTCAGCGTACCGGGTCGGGAATCTTCATACACGGTGATGGTCCCGGCATGTGACGGCGGGAATCCTTCCACCAACAGAATAACGCTGTACTGACCGTACTCAACGTCCATGCTGTAACGCCCGGCTTCATCCGGATTTTCTGAGGCCACCGTGTTCACCACCACCGTGGTGCTGTTACGTTTTGCTTTCAGCTGGATTGTGCAGTTCTGTACCGGTTTTCCTGTGCCGTCTTTCAGTACACCTGAAATCTTTACTGCCATATTCACCCCACAAAAAAGCCCGCCTGAACCGGCGGGCTGTCATAACACTGTGTTACCTGGCTAATCAGAATTTATAACCGACACCCACGATGAAACCGTCAGTGCGCCAGTCGCCACTGCCGGAGCCTTCATAAGCAATATCAATGGCCACGGATTCGGTCGGGTTAAACTGCACGCCAGCCCCCCACGCCAGAGACGTGTTGCTGTGGCGACCGTCATCACTTCCGGTCAGCACATCGTGCGTTTTCCCCTTGTTGTCAGTTACGCGGAGATAATCCCCGGAGAAAGTCGACACACGGCTGTAAGCCACACCCGCCATCGCATACGCGCTGAACCATTCATTCACGCGCACAGACGGCCCCGCCATTACGCTGAACCAGCGGTTACGCACGGAATCTTCATGCCAGCGGGTATCGCTGTAACGGGTAAGCTGGCGATTCTTGTCTCCTGCATAGCTGAACGACGTCACCATCCCCAGTGTGTCCGTAAACTCATAACGGTATTTCACGTTAATCCCGTTCAGATCATCACTGCCGGGAACGTTCGTCCGGGCATGAAGATACCCCGCGCTCAGCGTGGACTGATGTTCAGACGCCCATGCAGGCGCACCGGATACGGCCAGACAGATGGCTGCGGACAAAATGGCTGCACAAACTTTACGCATAATTACCTCTCGCTTTTCTGCAATAAAAAAGGCGCCATTTCTGGCGCCCGTATATGGGTTATAAAATTCAGCTGATACTGATGCCTGCGGTGGCTTTCTTCATCACCACAACCAGCAAATCGCTGATACTTGCTGTGGGATACCAGTCATTTACCAGCCATGCTGACACCGAAAACTCCAGTGTCATGTGACCGTGACCGGCAGGCATATCAATAACGCCACTGTAAATCAGCGTATTATCCAGCGCGGTACGGTTATAAATTTCAGCACCGTTTTTCCGCACTATCAGACGGCATGAGGAGTAAATATCAGTATGCTCTCTCTCATGCTTAGCGCCACTGAATGCCACAGCCGGAATAACAATCTGTCGGTCAAACGGCTGATCGTCATAAATCCTGACGGTAATGGTCCCTGATGGCCACCGTTCCGGTGCACGGGAGTCCCGGGGGAAAGCTTTACCCACTGTTTTAACGAGATCGCCTTCAATCTGGTTCGCGGACAGTTTTCCCAGAACCCGGCAGTTCTTGTTAATCGTGACGTTGTTGAGCGTCCCGGCGTTCGCATTCACGTTACCGCTGATATCCGCATTTCTCGCCGTCAGTCGCCCGTCCGGTGTCAGGGAAAATGCCGGAGGATTGCCACCACTGGTAATGGTGGGGGCCGTCAGGCGTTTCAGGAACACGTCATTCATGAATATCTGATCACCCTGCGCCACAAACATCGGCGTTTCATTCCCGTTTGCCGGGTCAATAAACGCGATACGGTTAGCGGCAACCAGGAACTGGCTCAGTTTACCTTCCTCCGTGTCCTCCATGCTGAGGCCAATACCCGCGACATAATGTTTGCCGTCTTTGGTCTGCTCAATTTTGACGCCCCACATGGCATTCCATTTATCGTTGGCATCTTTCCACTCTTTCGAAAACTCCTCCAGTTTGCTGGCGTTATCCTCCGTCAGCTCGACTTTTTCCAGCAGCTCTTTACCGAGATGGGATTCGGTTATCTTGCCTTTGAAAAAATCCAGGTAACCTTCCGCATCATCGCTCGCCCGACCGACAGCCTCCACGAATGCCGATTTGCCAACGGTGTTCACACTGCGAACGTAAAAAT
>ERZ773204.237-NODE-237-length-46173-cov-7.814779_pt1 | contig 46173 bp, 41 predicted proteins | sample MGYA00581007_ERZ773204 | MGnify/ENA primary metagenome ERZ773204 (study PRJEB29015, sample SAMEA2737757) | human gut metagenome | biome: human gut; feature: human-associated habitat; material: faeces | place: China | collected 2012 ... | reverse complement strand
TCTTTGGTGATATGGACTTTAAGGTAACAGGTACAACAGAAGGTATCACAGCTATTCAGATGGATATTAAGATTCATGGACTTACAAGACCTATAGTAGAAGAAGCTATAAGAAGAACAAGACAGGCAAGACTCTTTATTATAGATACATGTATGAAGAAGGCTATTGAAGAGCCAAGAGACCATGTTGGTGAATATGCACCTAAGATTATCCAGACAGAGATTGATCCTGCTAAGATTGGTGAAGTTGTAGGTCAGCGTGGTAAGGTTATTAATGCTATTATTGAAGAATGTGGTGTTAAGATTGATATTACAGATGATGGTTCAGTTTCAGTATGTGGCGTTGATCAGGCTGGAATGGATAAGGCTATGAAGTATATCAGGACTATTGCTGAGGATTTTGAAGAAGGTGCGATTTATGAAGGTAAGGTTGTAAGCATTAAGGAATTTGGTGCATTTATCGAATTTGCTCCTGGTAAGGAAGGTATGGTTCATATTTCAAAAGTTGCTAATGAAAGAATTAATCATGTAGAAGATGTTCTTACTCTTGGTGATGTTGTTAAGTGTAAGTGCATGGGCAAAGATAAGATGGGAAGAATCAGTTTCTCTATCAAAGATGCCCAGTAATATTCAGGCTAATGATGTATAAATAGAAAGGAGAGTCCGCCGGAAATTAACCGGTGGACAGATAAGGCTATGATAGATAATAATTGTGCATATTGTGTAGAAGGTGAACTTGTAGATAAGTTTGGTATTAAGATTTGTGAACTTGAGACATCTAAAGTATATCTTTTTAAGGAGCAGAGTCATCCGGGAAGATGTATTGTTGCTCATAAGAAGCATGTGGGAGATATGAATGAACTTACAGCAGAGGAAAGAGCTGCATATTTTGAGGATGTTGCAAGAGTAGCAAGAGCTATTATGGCTGCATTCCATCCCGATAAGGTTAATTATGGTGCATATGGAGATACAGGACATCACCTTCATTTTCATCTTTGCCCTAAATATAAGGATGAGTTTGAATGGGGTGGAGTATTCCTTATGAATCCTGATAAGAAGTATCTTTCAGATTCAGAATATGCTGAAATGATTGAAAAGATTAAGGCAAATATTAAATAATACACTGCTATATTGTGGTATATAAGTATATAGAAGAATCCCATGGACAGACATTATTTAAGGATTAGTCTGTTTATGGGATTTTTTGTGTGAAAAATAAATTGGTATATATTTATGTAATATTAAAAATATTTATTTGATAAGCAATTAGATATGTATTATAAAGAAATTTATAATAAGTCATTAGATATGTTTTATGAAGAAATTTATAATAAGTACTATAAATGAGCAAATACAGAAAAATGCACAAAAACAATCTCTTGTTGTCCGTGACCTGAATACATTGCGTCAAATCAATTGAAAAAATCTATTTGTAACACGGACAAATTTGTGCAATATTTTAAATTTGCTCATTTATAGATAAGCAATTAGATATGTGTTATAAAGAAATTTATAATAAGCAATTAGATATGTATTATAAAAAATTATAATAAGTAATTAGATATAGATTGGAAAGATATTTATAATATGTAATTTATTATATTGTTGTACATTATATTACGCTGCATGTCTTTGTACAGACAGGCGCTAAAAATATAGATGCTGATATATATAATATGCATTTTTTGAAAATATGTATGAAATATATATCATCACTTTTATTTTTTATGAATATATGGTAAAACAATACAAAAATATTTAGAGTCGTGTAATGACTGATGGAATTGATATGGTTATGTGAGACTTTTTTACTGGTGGGAAAAGAGGTTGCGGTATATGGGGAAAGATATAGATATGAAATCATCGCCGATGATGTCGGAGAGCGGAAAGAACGAACTTTATTTATATTCATTAAAGAAGATGGCAAAAGAAAATGCAGATAAGAACAGGGCTTCATTAACGAATCTTTACGGGCTTAAGGCATTTTTTTGTATGGCTAATGAATTAATGAATAATAACAAGGATAAGACGTATGCTCTTATCAGAATGGATATTTACAGCTTTAAGACAGTTAATGAGTTTTGCGGAAGAGAAGCAGGAGATGATATGCTGCGATATATATCGGACTGTTTTAGAAAATATGAGAAAGAGGATACGGTTGTCGGGCACTTAAGAGCAGATATATTTGTTATGTGTGTGCCATTTAAAGACAGACAGGAACTGATAGATATTACATCGGAGATTAAGGGAAAAATCGATGCATATGAGCTATCTTGTAAGGCATTTCCGGCATTTGGGATATGTATAGCTAAGACTAACATGGATGTCAGCCTGATGTGTGATTATGCTGATATGGCTTTACAAAAGATTAAAGGAAAGGTCTTCACATATTATGCTTTTTATGATGATAATATGCGTAAGGAGCTTATGTATGAGCGCAGAATTGAAAATGAGATAGAAGATGCATTAAGAACCGGCTGTCTTAAGGTGTATATCCAGCCTAAGGTCGATATGAGAGATGGCGGAATAGTTGGAGGCGAAGCTCTTATAAGATGGATTCATCCGACGGAAGGTTTTATATATCCTGATAAATTTATACCTGTTCTTGAAAAAAGCGGACATATAGTGGATGTTGATACATTTGTATGGCATAATGTTATCAGGAAGATAGGTGACAGAATTAAGAATGGAAAAAGAATAGTACCTATATCCCTTAACGTATCAAGAGTTCACGTGTATCATACCAATTTCAGCGAAATACTTGAAAATTTTATAAGAGAATATGATATATCGGCAGGCTATGTCCCATTAGAAGTGACAGAGAGTATATTTATTGATGATGAGATGAATTTTTATGATAAGGTAACACAGCTTCAGAATAGAGGATTTAAGTTTGTTATGGATGATTTTGGAGCAGGATATTCATCTCTTAATATGTTAAAGACAGAGCCTGTAGATGAAGTTAAGATAGACAGATTATTTCTTAATGATATTGAGAATCGAAAAAGTCAGGTTGTAATACGAAATATAATTAATATGATTAACGAACTTGGGCTTGATATGATTGCGGAGGGTGTTGAGACAGAAGAACAGGCAGAACTTCTTAAAAGCTATGGGTGTAATAAGGCACAGGGGTTCTTATATTACAGACCTATGCCGATGGAAGAATTTGAACAGCTTCTTGATTCAGGAATGTAAATGAGTTGCAATGACATACGGAATGTAAATGAGCTGCAGTGACACTTGTAATATTACTTTATTAGTGATATAATAATAATTAGCGCTTTATACAGCATTTGATAAAATATATGAAAGGAAAAGCTAAGTATATATTTAGCTGCGGATTAAAATAATGTCAGGACATTCAAAGTTTGCCAATATCAAGGCTAAAAAAGAAAAGAACGATTCAGCTAAGGGCAAGATTTTCACAAGACTTGGAAAGGAAATCCTCGTTGCAGTTAAAGAGGGCGGCCCGGATATAAATAACAATAGTAAGTTAAGACAGGTTGTTGCTAAGGCTAAAGCTAATAATATGCCTAATGATAATATTGAAAGAAGTATCAAGAAGGCTGCTAATAGTGATACTGCTGCTCTTGAAGCAGTTACATATGAAGGATATGGCCCTAATGGTACGGCTATTATTGTCGAAGCTCTTACAGATAACCGTAACAGAGCTGCATCTAATATTAGAAATGCATTTACAAAGGGTAACGGTAATGTAGGAACACCTGGTTGTGTATCATTTATGTTTGATAAGAAGGGACAGATTATTATTGCAAAGGAAGACTGTGATAAAGATGCTGATGAACTTATGATGCTTGCACTTGATGCCGGAGCTGAGGATTTTGCTGAAGAGGATGACAGCTATGAAGTAACAACAGCACCGGAAGATTTCGATGATGTTAATGAAGCTCTTACAAAAGAGGGAATTACATTTGCATCAGCAGAGGTTACTATGATTCCACAGACATGGGTTGACCTTACAGATGAGGCAGATATTAAGAGCATGAATAAGATTTTATCTTTACTGGATGATGAAGATGATGTACAGAATGTATATCATAACTGGAATGAACCGGATGATGATGAGGAATAATTCTGATTATATAGTTAAATTCTAAGATTATAACACTTTTTTGCATATATTTGTATGTAAAAAAGTGTTTTTTTATGGCAAATTTTTAAATAGTATGTTAATATTATATGTGGGAAAAGTGTAATTCTAAAGACCAATGATTTATACCAGGTTGTAAGAGGTGGATTATGCATTTAAATGAATTGGATAATGGGGAGAATATTAAATACCAGATAAAGATTAAGAATAATTTATTTGAATTTGATGGAAGAGTACTTGGGAGTAATAAGAGTGGTTTATTATTATCACCGGTAAGTGTGAATGGAAGAGTGTTCAGATTTGATAACACAGATACATCGTTAAGTATAATATACGGATATGAAAATGAACTTCCTATTATATGGGAAAATGTTACATGTCAGACAATTACATTTGATACAAGGAAGATATACAGAGTTTCGGAGACCTCAGAAGGGGTTCAATATAACAGAAGAGGTGCATTTCGTCTTAATATAATGGTTAATTGTGTTGTTAAGATGTGTAATGACACTAAGATAGAAGTAGCTAAGTTAAGAGATGTAAGTAAGACGGGATTTTCTGTAATTCTTGATAAGGATATTTCTGACACAATTAATACGGGAATCAGGGTTATGTTTACTGATGACGGCGAGGATATTAACATATCAGGAATGGTTGTAAGGAAGGCATCATATAGCAATGGCAGGGTATTGTATGGATGCAGGCTTATGCATACCGGTAATAATTTTGACAGTTATATGAGTAATAAACAAAGAGAGATGATAGAATATTTACAGAAGGGCAGATAATCAGCCGATATAAAGGAGTGACTCGAATGAATAATAAGCTTGATGAAGAACGCAGGAATAAGTTCCTTGCCAATGTAAGGGAGGCAAAGAGTGGAATATCACAAAAATACACTTTTGAGATGACGAAACTTTGTCCTGATTGTGGAACCAAGATGAAATATATATATGGAGAGATGTTTGAATGTCCGACATGTGGAAAGAAACAGTTATCAGATTTTGGACTTGTGCGTGAATATCTTGATTCACACGGACCACAGCCGGCAATTATAATATCTGAAGCGACAGGTGTAAGCGTAGATGTTATAGATCATTTTTTGAGACAGGGAAGAGTTGAGATTCCTGATGGTTCGGGTGTATATATAAAGTGTCAGTCATGTGGTGCAGACATAAGATATGGAAGATATTGTCCTGAATGTATGGCGAAGATGAGTAAGAAGTTGGGCAAAGCTCTTCTTGCTTCTGATATGGGAGAGAGACCTACAAAGAAAGTTGATATGTCAGGTAAGATGCATATCTTAAACCGGACAGAAGAAGATCATGATAAAAAGATCGGACGCAGATGATTTGACATATAATTTACCAATTAATATATTAATATATTAATTTATTAATTTATTAATATAATAAAGATGCTGCCGCATTAACGATATATAAGATAGGAAATTGTCTGTAACAATTGATATCTTATATATATCAGCTTAGTGCGGCAGCATCTTTTTGATAAATTAATATTAACTATGTTTATATTAATTTTGTGCTATAATCAATATTGTGTTAACTTTCAGTTATATAATATTGGTTATATAGCTGTAAATTAAAGATTAAATCCGAAATATCTTACAGCATTGTTGTATGAGATACCTTCAACAATCTTCTTAAGTGCTTTTTCATCATCTGGATATTCACCATTCTCTACCCAGCCACCGATAAGTTCACACATAATTCTTCTGAAGTATTCATGTCTTGTATAAGATAAGAAGCTTCTTGAATCTGTAAGCATACCGATGAAGTTACCAAGAAGACTTAAGTTAGCAAGTGATGTCATCTGGTTAGTCATACCTACCTTGTGATCATTGAACCACCATGCAGAACCCTGCTGAATCTTGCCAACAGCCTTAGAATCCTGGAAACATCCAATAACAGTACCGATAGCAGCATTAACTGATGGATTAAGTGAGTAGATGATAGTCTTAGGAAGTTCATCTGTGCTGTTAAGAGCGTTAAGGAACTGAGCCATCTCTGCTGAACAGTCATATGTGTTGATGCAGTCATAACCTGTATCTGGTCCTAACTGGTTATATCTTAATGTGTTATTATCACGGATAGTACCATAATGTAACTGCATTACCCAGTTAAGCTTGTTATATTCCTTACCAACAGATACCATGAAAGCTGTCTTGAACTTGTTCATCTCTTCGGTTGTAATTGTCTCGCCAGAGAATCTCTTAGCAAAGATTGCTTCGATTTCTTCATTTGTATATGGCTTGTACATTACATATTCAAGAGCGTGGTCAGAAACTGAACAACCCATTGAATCGAAGAACTGCATTCTGTTTCTTAAAGCGTCCATTAATGTAGCAAATGAATTAACCTTAACTCCGCTGACATCAGATAATGTAGCAAGGTAATCAAGATATTCAGGCTTTTCAATGTTCATAGCCTTGTCAGGTCTCCATGCTGGAAGAACCTGTACATCAAATGTATCATCTTCTTTAAGAACCTTGTGCCATTCAAGTGAATCAACAGGATCATCTGTTGTACAGATTAATGTAACATTAGACTGTTTGATGAGGTTACGGACTGACATTGAATCTTCCTGTAACTTAGCATTGCAAAGATTCCATACTTCTTCAGCAGTATCGCCATTTAATATACCTGTATAACCGAAGTATCTTTGAAGTTCAAGGTGGCTCCAGTGGTAAAGAGGGTTACCAATAGCCATCTCAAGTGTTTCAGCCCACTTCTGGAACTTTTCTCTGTCGGATGCATCACCTGTGATGTACTTTTCATCAACACCGTTAGTTCTCATCTGACGCCACTTATAATGGTCGCCGCCAAGCCATACCTGTGTGATATTCTCAAACTTTCTGTCTTCTGCTATTTCCTTAGGGTTGATATGACAGTGGTAGTCAAGAATTGGCATCTTTTCAGCATAGTCGTGGAATAAATGCTGTGCAGATGGTGTTGAGAGTAAAAAATCTTTGTCCATGAATTTTTTCATGCTTTTAGTCCTCCTAAAATTAAAATTTAGTTGTATTGCGTTTTATTATTTTAGCGGAAACGGTGTTCTTGTTAGATACGCTGTCACCGCATAAAACCTTCATTAAAGTATCTACAGCCTTCATTGAAAGTAATTCGACCTGGCTGTCGATAGATGTAAGCTCCGGCTCTGTACAGTTGGAGATTACGGAGTTGTTATAACCGACGATTTCAATATTATCAGGTATAGCAATATTATGCCCATGTGCATATTTAACGGCACCGACGGCGAGTATATCATCCGAGGATACCACGGCATCAATTGTAAGTCCTTTATAATACATTGAGTTAAGATAATCAAGTGCATCAGAAATGTTTTTTGAACAAAGATGCATATATTCCTGACTTGTATTAATGCTGTGTGAATTAAAAGCATCTTTAAAGCCGTTAAGCTTATTAAGACCGCTATAAGATGTACTTGTATATAAATATACAATATTACGTCTGCCATTCTCTATAAGAGAGGAGGTGACTTCATATACAGCAGCATAGTCATCACATAATATGGAATAAATGTCAGGACTGTTTATAAAACCATTTACAAGGATTATGGGAAGTTCTTTGGAAGCTTCTGTAATATAGCTGCAATCATCCCCGGGTTCGTTAAAAACGAATTGGGAACCGACAAGTATTATTCCATCAACACGTTTGCTTAATAACAGATCCAGATATTTTTTCTTGGTTATAATATCCCGTCCGGTACAGCATAATAGTGAATCATATCCATTCTTGCGTAATTCCTGCTCTATATAGTAAACAGCATTGGCAAGGTAGGCATCTGATGAATCACTGCACATTATTCCTATTGTCTTCATTGTGTTAAGACCTAATCCTCTTGCAAAAATATTAGGTGTATAATCTAATTCTTTCATAGCATTAAGAACTCTTGATTTGGATTTGTCACTTACATTGGCCTTTCCGTTAAGAACTCTTGATACAGTGGCAATTGAAACGCCTGCCTTTTTTGATACGTCATATATGTTCATAAATAATCCATTTCTGTATACTCAGGTTAAGAGTAAAAGTGTAATAAAATTGTCAAATGTAAGTACTTACATATTGATAATTTTATTATACAATGGTATTATTATAAAAACAAGTGTGATGTAAGAAAATATTTAATTCATATTTTACAGGTGAACGGTTTATAAATTAATTTATAAAAAGAAATAAAAAAATGATTGACTAATTTATGATTTAAGTATATTTTATATTTGTAAGCGCTTACATGCACTTATTTATTACGATGGATATCAGAAAGATTTAATTTGTATCCATTGCTTTTATACCATTGTTACATATTGGTTAATTAAGGGGATGAATCCTCTATAAAAAAAGGAGATTAAAAATGCAAAGATTAAACAAGAGTATTACTCATGCAGTTGACAGACCAGTAAAGGTTATGCAGTTTGGTGAAGGTAACTTCCTTAGAGCATTCGTTGATTATATCTTCGATGTTACTAACGAAAAGACAGATTTCAATGGTGGTGTTGTAATCGTTAAGCCTATCGAATTCGGTACACTTGAAAGATTCCATGATCAGGAATGTCAGTATACACTTCAGTTAAGAGGTTTTGAAAATGGACAGGCTAAGGAGATTACTCGTCAGATTACATCTGTAGTTGATGCTGTTGCAGCTATTGAAGACTATGACAAGTTCATGGAATACGGCACATCTGAGACTCTTAGATTCATTGTTTCCAATACAACAGAAGCAGGTATTGTATTTGATGAGACTGATGATTTTAATGCATGCCCTCCTAAGACTTATCCAGGTAAGCTTACAAAGCTTCTTTTTGAAAGATATAAGAAGTTTAACGGAGCAGCAGATAAGGGACTTATCTTACTTCCATGTGAACTTATTGCAGATAATGGTATTGAGCTTAAGAAGTGCATTATGCAGTTTATCGACTTATGGAAATTAGAAGATGGATTCAAGGACTGGGTTAATACAGCATGCTCATTCTGTCCTACATTGGTAGATAGAATCGTTCCTGGTTATCCAAGAGATGATGCAGAAGAACTTTGCAAGGAATGGGGATATGAAGATCAGTTAATCGACAGAGCTGAAACATTCGGTCTCTGGGTTGTTGAAAGTGATTCTAATCTCCCATTAGAGCAGCTTGAGAAGGAACTTCCATTTAAGGAAGCTGGTTTAAATGTTGTATTTACAAAGGATCATCATCCATATAAAGAAAGAAAGGTTAGAATTCTTAATGGTTCTCATACATCTTTCGTACTTGCATCATTCCTTGCAGGTAATGACAATGTAGAAAACTCAATGAAAGATGCTACAATAAGAAAGTATATGGAAGAAACATTATATGATGAAGTTATTCCTACACTTTCACTTGCTAAAGAAGATTGTGATGAATTTGCTAAGGCTGTTATTGACAGATTCCTTAACCCATTCGTAGATCACAAGTTACTTAGCATTTCACTTAATTCAGTATCTAAGTGGGAAGCAAGATGTTTACCTTCATTCTTAGGATATGTTAATAAGTTTAATAAGCTTCCTAAGTATTTAACATTCTCTATTGCAGCATTAATGAGCTTCTATACATCACAGACAGAAGCTGAATTTAATGGTGGTATTGTATTAAAGGGTAACAGAAATGGTGAAGAGTACAATATCTGTGATGACAAGAGCGTTCTTGACTTCTTCAGAGATAACTCAGCTAAGTCACCTGCTGAATTTACACATGCTTACTTAAGCAATACTAAGTTCTTTGGCGGTGAGGATCTTACTAAGGTCGCAGGACTTGAAGATGCAATCACAGCTTACATTGCTGATATCAGAGAAAGAGGAATGAGAGCTGTTGTTACTGATTTAGTAAACAATAAGTAATTAATATATATGTGTTATAATAATGCTTATATAAACGATTATATATAAGTATTTAATACAAACAACATATATAAGTGATTGGATATAATAATAAACAATTAATTGTTTTAACTGATATACCTGACTGGTATTCTGATACAATCTAAGTTTTAGTATTGGCAGTTAGAATAATACTGCAGGGCGGATGAATAGCAAATATTGCATCCGCTCTGTTGTTATGAGATATATTTATACATAAAGGAGGCGTATCATGCAGGATTTTATTAAGATTAATAAGAATGATAATGTAGCCGTAGCATTAAAGCCGATTGAAAAAGGAACAACTGTTAATGTTGCAGGCACAGAAGTGACTATGATAGAAAATATTCCACAGGGTCACAAGTTTGCAATTAAGCCTGTAAAGAAGGGCGACGCAGTTATAAAGTACGGATTCAGAATTGGATATGCTCAGGCAGATGTTGAGGTTGGTGGATGGATTCATACACATAACTTAAAGACAGCCCTTGGAGAATTACTTGAATATACTTATAATCCGGAAGGACATAAGGATGTAGAACCAACAGAAGAAGCATTTTTTGATGGTTATATGAGAGAAAATGGTAAGGTTGGTGTTCGTAATGAAGTATGGATTATCCCAACTGTAGGATGTGTTAATTCTATTGCAAGAGCTATTGAGGCAACTGCAAGAATGAATAAGCCTGAAGGTGTTGATGAAGTAGTAGCATTTCCTCATCCATACGGATGTTCACAGACTACAGAAGATCAGGAAAATACAAGAACAGTATTAGCTGACCTTATTAATCATCCTAATGCTGGAGCAGTTCTTGTACTTGGTCTTGGTTGTGAGAACAGCCGTATTGAAGTATTAAAGGACTATATCGGAGAGGTTAATCCTGACAGGGTTAAGTTCTTACAGGTACAGGATGTTGAAAATGAGCAGGAAGAAGCTGAAAAGCTTATGAAGGAACTCATGGCTTATGCTGCAACATTTAAGCGTGAAAAGGTAAGTGCAAAGGAACTTGTTATTGGTATGAAGTGTGGTGGTTCTGATGGTTTGTCAGGAATTACTGCTAATCCAACAGTTGGTCTTTTCTCAGACATGCTTGTATCTAAGGGAGGAACAACAATACTTACAGAAGTACCTGAAATGTTTGGTGCTGAGACACTTCTTATGGACAGATGTGCTAATAAGGAACTCTTTGATAAGACAGTTCACCTTATTAACGATTTCAAGGAATACTTTATTAAGAATGGTCAGGAAATATATGAAAATCCATCACCTGGTAATAAAGATGGCGGTATTACAACACTTGAAGACAAGTCACTTGGATGTACACAGAAGTCAGGAAGTTCACTTGTAAAGGGAGTACTTGCATATGGTGAAAGAGTAAATACTAAGGGGCTTAATCTTTTAAGTGCTCCTGGTAATGACCTTGTTGCTTCTACAGCATGTGCAGCAGCAGGCGCACAGATGGTTCTGTTTACAACAGGAAGAGGAACACCATTTGCATCACCTGTACCAACTGTTAAGATTGCGACTAACTCAAGACTTGCAGGCAATAAGAAGAACTGGATTGATTTCAATGCCGGAAGACTTGTTACAGATGATATTCCGATGGAACAGCTTGCAGAAGAATTATTCCAGCTTGTACTTGATGTTGCATCAGGTAAGAAGGTTAAGGCTGAAATAGCAGGATTCCATGACCTTGCAATCTTTAAACAGGGCGTTACATTATAATATATGAAAAATTGTAATATTAAATTAAAAAAAACATAGATTAATAAGTTAATATGTGGTAAAATATAAAAAAATACTTTGGAGGTATATTTAATAATGAATTTAAATTTAAAACCAGAAGGCACTTATGCATTTGATGCAGTATCACTTGGAGAAGTTATGCTTCGTCTTGATCCAGGCGAAGGACGTATCCGTACAGCAAGAAGCTTCAGAGCTTGGGAAGGCGGCGGAGAATATAACGTAGTACGTGGTCTTCGTAGATGCTTCGGTCTTAAGACTGCTGTTCTTACAGCTTTCGCAGATAATGAAGTTGGTAAGCTTATGGAAGATTTCATCCTTCAGGGTGGTGTTGATACATCACTTATCGCTTGGAAGAACACAGATGGTATTGGACGTCTTTGCAGAAACGGTATCAACTTCACAGAAAGAGGATTTGGTATCCGTGGAGCTGTTGGTTGTTCAGATCGTGCTAACACAGCAATCTCTCAGGCTAAGCCGGAAGATTTCGATTTTGAATATATCTTCGGAACACTTGGTGTTCGTTGGTTACATACAGGTGGTATCTATGCTGCTTTATCTGAACAGTCATGTGAGACAGTTCTTGCAGCTATTAAGACAGCTAAGAAGTATGGTACAATCGTATCTTACGACCTTAACTACCGTCCATCTATGTGGTCAGCTATCGGTGGTTTAGAGAAAGCTCAGGAAGTTAATAAGGAGATTGCTAAGTATGTTGACGTTATGATTGGTAACGAAGAAGACTTCACAGCATGCCTTGGCTTCCAGATTGAAGGTAATGATGAGAACCTTAAGTCTCTTAACATTGATGGTTATAAGAAGATGATCAACGAAGCTGTTAAGACATATCCTAACTTCAAGGCTGTTGCTACAACACTTCGTACAGTTAAGACTGCTACAGTTAATGACTGGTCAGCTCTTTGCTGGGCAGGTGGAGAAATCTACAAGGCTAAGCAGTATGATGGTCTTGAAATCATGGATAGAGTTGGTGGTGGTGATTCATTCGCTTCAGGTCTTATCTATGGTCTTATGACAACAGGTGATGCTGAAACTGCTGTAAACTATGGTGCAGCTCATGGCGCTCTTGCTATGACTACTCCTGGTGATACAACAATGGCTTCTAAGAAGGAAGTTGAAGCAATCATGGGTGGCGCTGGTGCCAGAGTACAGAGATAATTATAATTAATAATTATACTCTTTTTCAGAGGAGTTCCTTACGACAATGTAGGGAATTCCTCTGTTTTATTATAAGGTGAAATTTAAGCTTTAATTTATGGTTTGCACATCTGCTGGTTTCTGATTAAAACAAACAATTTTTGGTAAAAGAAGAAAAATTGCATAAAAAAATTATTCAATTCTTTGCAGTGATAATTGATTAGAAATGTGGATAGTGTGAAATCGTATAACAGTGTGGATAATGCAAAAATGTATAATATGTGGATAGTGCAAAAATGTATAATAGTTGACAAAAAATATCTATAAATATATAATTAACAAATAAAATATTCGTAATAGCTGCAATTATTTACAACTATTATAGAGTGCATTAGAAGCACAGAAATGGAGATTAAGATGAATAAAGTTGTAGAAGAACTTGGTAAGATTGGTATTGTTCCGGTAATAGCACTTGATGATGCTAAGGATGCAGAGCCATTAGCAAAGGCACTTATTGAAGGCGGACTTCCATGTGCAGAAGTTACATTCAGAACAGAAGCCGCAGAAGAATCAATTAAGATTATGTCAGAGAAGTATCCTGAACTTATTGTTGGTGCAGGTACAGTGCTTACACCTGAGCAGGCAGACAGAGCTATGTCAGCTGGTTCTAAGTTTATTGTAAGTCCTGGACTTAATCCTAAGGTTGTTAAACATTGTCTTGATAAGGGATATCCTATTGTTCCAGGTACAAGTAATCCATCAGATGTTGAGACAGCTATTGAACTTGGTCTTGATACAGTTAAGTTTTTCCCTGCAGAAGCAGCAGGTGGCCTTAAGATGATTAAGTCTATGGCAGCGCCATATACAAAGATGCATTTTATGCCAACAGGTGGAATCAATGCTGACAACCTTAAGTCATATCTTGATTTTAATAAAATTGTATGCTGTGGTGGTTCTTGGATGGTTAAGAAGGACATGGTAACAGCAGGTGATTTTGAAGGAATTAAGAATCTTACTAAGCAGGCTGTAGATACTATGCTCGGATTTGAAGTAAGACATGTTGGTGTTAATCTTGCAAGTGCTGATGAAGCAGATGAACTTGCTGATACATTAAATGATATGTTCAGTTTTGAGAAGAAGGTTGGTAACAGCTCAATATTCTCAGGTACAGGTTTTGAACTTATGAAGAAGCCGGGTCGTGGAACTAACGGACATATTGCTATTGCAACTAACTACATTGAAAGAGCAATTTATCATCTTGAGAAGAGAGGCTTTGAATTTGATAAAGAGTCTACAGTAATTAAGGAAGGCAGAATTAAAGCTATTTACTTCAAGGGAGAGTTTGGCGGATTTGCTATACATCTTGTTCAGAAGTAATTCTAAAAACTTTTGGAAATGTGTTATTTTAATAATAAAGGCTAATGACTGTATATTATTAGAATGATACAGTATAACATTTTATAATTATATAAGACTTCTATAATAATATTGCCGGTATACGGATGATTAATTAATATCTGTATTCTGAAGCCGCTTTGTTGTTATAGAAGTCTTTTTATGTTGCAGAGGTAATTAAATGCACTTATAATTGTATTCTGATTTTAATATTAAGATTCATTCATGTGCTTTTTGCCTGTTGAATTTCTGACTATGTCATATAAGGTGATTCTGCGTGATTAAATCCTGTATATATGGATAATAAGGACTATAAGGATTATGTGCAAAATGTCGATAAATAATTATACGGCTATGAAGAACAGAATATATTTATGTTTAAATTATATATTAAGATTTTATAATATAAATAATACACAAAATATTGAAAAAAATGTAAAATAATAGTATTATAAAATAAATATTAATTTTTTATACAGATAAATCAGCTAAAATCTGTTTTCAGTAATGTTAATATAAAATATGGAAGAGAGGTTATCATTGTATGAAAAAGATTATGAAACTACGAAAGGAATGGAAAGTCTTATGTGCTGTAATATTTGCTGTCTTTGCATTTAGTGGTTATGTCATATATGCTAACGCAAGTACAGAAGTTAATATGACACTTAATACCAAGTCAATTACAGTAGGACAGAATATGGACAGTGTCGGTGCGCTATATATTTCTGATATAACAGGAACCGATGATAACAGACTGGATCCAGATCCGGCATTGAATCATGTGCCTAATCCTAATAATATTACATGGAAGACATCCGATTCTAATATTGTAAGCTTTACAGATGGTGGAGGAAGTGAGACCACTAACGGAACACATCCTGTAATTCATGGTGGATTTGCCGGTACAGCAAAGCTTACAGCTACATATGTTTCCAAGCAATATGGAGACAATGGAGCTATAGTTTCAGAAGAAGCAATTACGAGTGTATATGCTGATGTAACAGTTCCTTTATCAGTCCAGATGGATAATGTAAAGTCATTATATCAGGTTGGAGATATAATCAATATAACAGCTAATACCTGTGAAACTAACAGATTGTTTGTATCATCACTTAATGATGGTAGTGGTACACTTGGTAACGATGGCGTAGTTGAGCTTGTGTCATCTACAGCTAATTCGGTACAGTTAAGAGTATGCGGGGGTGGATATACCAAGATAACTGTAAGAACAGTTGATGGTGATGGAATAAGCAATCTTAGTAAGAGCTTTGAAATAAGAGCTGAGGTATTATTTGATACATCAAGAAGTAACTCAGCAGGTCATAAGATAATGACTCTTGCAAGTGGTGAGAAGTACATGGTGCTTGATAGAACAGATTTTGCTGATTTTACATATGAAGAGGTTCCGTCTAATGTAAAGATACCTGAGACATCAGGTGTTACATACAGATCAGCAGATACATCAATATGTGGCGTCAAGTATGGTAATGTAATAGGTGTCAGAGCAGGATTCTCAACAGTAACAGCAGGTTTATGTTCTGTCGACCAGCTTGGCAATGAAGTATGGACATCAAGGGATAATGTTACAATCGTTGTACCATTTAAAAAGATGGGTAAAGATGTAAGTAATATGAATGTTGGTGATACACTACAGCTTTCAACTTCAGCAGATCCTACTACTGTAACATGGTCAACGAGTAATAATACAGTTGCACAGGTTGATCCATCGACAGGTCTTGTAACAGCAGTAGGCGCAGGTAAGACTACAATATATGCTGTAAGAGAACAGGATGAGTTATATACTAAGTATGGTCAGGAATGTCAATTAAAATACGAACTTACAGTTATTGATGCTTTTGGACTTAGTCTTGATAAAGCGAATGTTAATATTGGTGAATCATTTGATCTGGAAGCACTTGTTACTAATGATGTAACAAAGTATCCGGTAGAATTTAAGGTTGAAAATCAGGCAGGGCCTACAGGAATTGTTCCTACAGGTAATCTTGTTACAATTAAACAGGATGGTAAGGTGCTTACCGTAACCGGTGCTGCATCTGGTACTGTTAAGATTACGGCAACACAGAATATTAATGGGGTAGTTAAGTCGGCGAGCTGTATAGTATATGTTACAACTCCGGTTGGTGATATAAGCATTAATCCTTCTTCATTACAGCTCAACAGAGGAGAACAGGATACCGTTCAGGTATTATTTAATCCGTCAGGCCCTACTAATGATAATGTTTTATGGTATACATCTAATCCGGAAGTAGCTACAGTAGAGGGTGACAGTTATACAGCTACAATTAAGGGTGTATCAGGTGGTTCTGCTACGATTTCAGTTATATCGGAAGATGGCTTGAAGATTGCCACATGTGATGTATATGTAAGAGAACCTGTTACAGGTGTTGTACTTAATGAAACAACAGTTCATTCTTCAATGGCTGTTGGACAGTATCAGTTAAAAGCCACAGTTCTTCCTGATGGAGATGGAGTTAACAGAAATGTCACATGGTCATCATCAGATGAAAGTGTCTGTACAGTAGATACTAATGGTCTTGTTAAGTTTATTAAACCTGGTTATGCAACAATAATCTGTAAGACAGAAGATAATGCATTTATGGCAACATGTAATTTCTTTATAAGTATTCCAGTAGAGAATATTACACTTGATTATACAGATGAGATAATGAGAGTTGGAGATACATTAAGGATAACTGCAGCAGTAACACCAATTGAAGCATCAGATAAGACTGTTGTATGGGAATCATCTAATACAAATGTCTGTGTAGTTGATTCAACAGGTTTTGTTCAGGCTGTAGGTGTTGGAAGCTGTACAATCCTTTGTAAGTCCTATGATGGTAATGCAACGGCAATGTGTAATATCTATGTAAAACAGCCTGTTACAAGCGTTGTTTTAAATGTTAATGATATTACAGTAAGAAAGGGACAGGTATTCTGGCTTAATGCAACATGTCTGCCTGAGAATGCAGATAATAAGATATGTACATGGACAAGCCGTGATGAGAGCGTATGTACAGTTGAAAATGATGGTAAGGTAACAGCAGTAGGTGCAGGTACTACATCAATAATTGTAACTAATACAGACAGTGGTCTGACAGCGTTTTGTGTAGTTACGGTAACACAGCCGGTTACAGGAATTACATTAAATTCTGATTATCAGTTATTATGGGTAGGTGCAAAGTATGCAATTATACCTAATATTGAACCATATGATGCTGAGAATAAGAAAGTTACTTATTTATCAAGTGATCCATCAGTTGCTACAGTTGATGAAAATGGTATTGTAACGGCTGTAAGCGGTGGTACATGTATTATAGAGGTAACTACAGAAGAATGTAGTCTGACGGCTGCATGTACAATTGATGTTAAAGAATATGTTTCAAGTATTACATTGAGTGAGACAGATAAATTTATGAATATAGGAGCATCTGGTACGCTGGTAGCTTCAGTACAGACATCAACTGCAACTAATAAAGCTATAGTATGGTCATCATCGGATGATAGTGTATGTAGTGTTGATGGTGATGGTAATATATATGCTAATTCCGTGGGTAATGCTGTAATTACGGCAACTGCGGCAGATGGAAGCGGAGTGAGTGCTTCATGTCTGGTAAGAGTAGTTAATCCGGTTTCTTCTATATGGATTGAACCTGATACCGTAAGAATGTTAGTTGGTGATTCGCAGAGAGTTTATGCTCATATTGAACCGGAAGATGCTACAGTTCAGGATGTAACATGGGTATCATCCAATGAGGCGGTTGCTACAGTAGATGAATCAGGTGAGATATTTGCACTTGGTACAGGTAAATGTAAGGTTACAGCGATATCTGCTGATGGTAATGCAATTCAGGGTTCATGTTGGGTATATGTAACGCCGGTAATTAATATTTCATCACTTAAGATTAATTCAAAAGAGATATACATGCTTAATGGTAAGTCAAGACAGTTATCTGTAAGAGTAAGACCTGCTAATAATACAGATTCTTATTCATGGTATTCTACAGATACAGGAATTGTTGTTGTTGATAATGATGGTGTTATAACAACAGTAGGTCCTGGTGAAGCAGAAGTTGTTGTTGAGAGTGATAATGCAGGGGTTTCTTCATCATGTATAGTTCATTCTCTTGCTATAAGCAAGTCATATATAACACTTGAACAATATGACCAGTTCTGGCTCGATGTTATTGGAACAAGTGATAATGTTATATGGAGAAGCAGTAATCCAAGGGTATGTACGATAACGCAGAGTGGTGCTATCACAGCAAGAAAGGCTGGTACGACTACTGTAACTGCTGTTGTTGATAATAAGACACTTACATGTACAGTTAAGGTTACTAATTTTAGATAATATCTTTTGAAATATATGGTTATAATGTTATAAAATACATAATGGGGCTGTCGTTTTAACGATTGAAATTCGTTAAGGCGACAGCCTCTATTTCTTATAAAAATACAATTTTTAAATCTTCAAATGAGTTTTCAGCTGAATGCATCGGTTCATCCGATATAATACACCTTAATCAGATATGATTCGATTCAAATCCTCTTTTCTGTGTTTTATAAATGTCTTTGCAACTTGTAATACCTTCTAACGGCGTTATGCAGTTATTACCTTGCTGCTAATCTATGGAATAGGGCTTGGAGTGACTTTTAAGTTAATCAGTAAATATAGAGCGAGGCGTAAGAGAAAGGAAGAACAGGGGAAAAATAAAAAAGATGAAACAGACTGATAACTTCCAGCCTGTAGGATTAAGAAAATTGGGATTTGTAAAGATAATAGAAATTAGGCTATGCAGTAATGTGTAGCCTTTTTGAGTATCAATACATTGACATATATCTATATATATGATACAACATAGACAAATATCTATGTGAGGTGGATAATTATGAATGCTGAAAGATTTGCATTGATTTGCAAAGCACTTGGAGATACAAACAGGTTACAGATAGTTCAGATGCTGTCCGATGGTGAGAAATGTGGCTGCAAGATATTAGAAAAGTTTGAAATTACACAGCCTACACTATCACATCATATGAAAATACTTACAGCATGTGGTCTTGTGAATGATCGAAAAGAAGGGAAATGGCATCATTATTCTTTGAACCGTGAAACACTGATGAATTACAAGTATTTTATAGAATTCCTTACCTGTGTTGAATGCGGGGAAAAAGATTGCTGAAATAAATTTAAGGAGATTACAATGACGATACAGGATAAAGCGGAACTTATAATTAAAGATATTAAATTAGAGAAAGGAACGAATCCAATTCAAATTTTTAAGAAAATTGCACAGAAAGTATATGTTAGTATGCATGGTCCTGAACATCATATATTAGATGGAGCAAGTTTGCTTGTAGCATATAAAAATGCTGGAGGAAACATTGATATTGAAGATGCTCTTGAAAAACTAATGTCAGAAGGTTTGAGAATGCCTGGGGCAATGTGTGGATTATGGGGAATATGTGGTGCAATTACCTCAATTGGGGCAGCATTATCAATTATTGATGGGACAGGTCCACTATCAACAGATGGTACATGGGGAAATCATATGCAGTTTACTTCAAAGGCGATTGGTGAATTAGGAAAGATAAATGGTCCAAGATGTTGCAAAAGAGATGCAATGATTGCGTTTAAGAATGGTATCGAATATATAAATAGTAGTTATGACGTTGTTTTGGAATATGAACATATGCGGTGTGAGTATTCTAAGAGGAATGAACAGTGTATAAAGGAAAGGTGTCCATATTATGAGTAAAAAGAAAATAGCATTTATATGTGTTCATAATTCATGTAGAAGCCAGATTGCGGAGGCTCTCGGAAAACATTTGGCATCAGATGTATTTGAAAGCTATTCTGCAGGAACAGAAATAAAATCATCAATTAATCAGGACGCAGTGCGTATTATGAAAGAAACGTATGGTATTGATATGGAGAAGACTCAGTATTCTAAACTAATTTCAGATATTCCAAAACCTGATATTGCTATTTCTATGGGATGTAATGTAGGATGCCCATTTATTGGGAGAGCATTTGATGATAATTGGGGGCTTGAAGATCCAACGGGAAAGAGTGATGATGAATTTATAATTACAATTAAAAAGATTGAAGAGCATATTATAAAACTGAAAGAAGAATTAACATAGTGAACAGAACACAAAATTATGCCAAAGCACTAATTGTTTTGCTTGCATTATATTTTATTGTTAAGTGGGCTGTCAAAAAAGGAATAGAAGGAGCCTATATGGATATTACGTGGAAAGTCACTGCCGAAGATATTGAGGCAGAAGAAATATGTAATAAATTTGGTCTTAACGAAGATGAGAAATAGGTAACTTCCAGTTTGTAAGGAACAGAAACTTTGAAGTTTATGGAGAGGAGAAGAATATGATTTTTCGCTATGCTGGCAAATATAATGGAGATGAGAGTAGTCTTCCATACAAGGAACATTATCCTAATGCAACCCAGTTTAAAGAACCAGCGGACTCAAAGCACCTGTTGTTCATTTATAGATATAAAAATCTAATTATATAAAATGTGATTATAGGAAATACGCATATGGAGAATATAGTTATAGAGAGCATGGGGATAAAAAAGGCAGTTACCACAAGAGTAACTGCCCAAATAAAATATGAGGGGGAGATAGAAAGATTATCTCTTCTATCTATAATTATATTACATAAAAAATGTGAGCAAAGTGTGTATAATTTATGAAGGAAGGGTTAAAACCTGTTAATTAAAATTAATAAAATAATAAAGCATATATTAAATTATGCATAAAACAACATTATTGATTATTATTAAATTTTATGCTATTATAATTTTGTTAAAAATTAGATAATGAGAAAAATATCATATTTAATTATTAAAACTGTATGTCAGGGTGGGATTTTTTATGGATGACGGTAACACAAAGGAATTAGATTACAAACAGTTACGGAATAGAATGACCTGTACGGATAATAATATACAGGCATATAAAGGCAAGGCAGATGACTCGTTAGATAATACTAAAAATAATCCCGAAATAGACGAACAGTTTGAGAAGTCTATTCAAAAGCTTATACAGACGGAAACAAATGTAGCTAAAGCAGAATATTATGAGCTGCGTGCCGATATACCTGACAATAATGAACAGATGGGTTATAATGATTATCGAAATAGTTCTGTGAAAAAAAAGAAAAACGATAATGAAGATGATAAAGCTCATATTATTAATGGCGATGATGTTAAAGGTGATAAAGATAAGAATATTTCTGCTACAGAAAAGAATATTAATTCCACAGCCCCAAAAGATACTAGGCATGAATCAGGTAAGCAGAATAAAAATAAAAAATTCATCATTACCGGTGTTCTTGCAGTAGTACTTTTAGCAGTTATTGCAGTTATTATTGTTAATAATAAGAAAAATCAGTCATATTCATATAATTATGATAAAGGTATGCAGTTAAAAGATAAAGGACAATATCAGAAAGCTATTGAATATCTTTCAAAAGCTTATAGTATGAATGGCGGCAGTGATGATATAGATGTTATGAAGAGCCTTTATGAGTGTTATAAACAGTCAGGTGTTTCACAGGATGCTATATCAATTTTAAAGAATATTTTATCTGTAGATAAGAATAATTCATTTGCAATAACAGAGCTGTTAAATTATTATCAGCAGAACAAAGATGGTGAAAGTATTAATGACATAATTGAAAAATATAAAACCAGTGATAATGCGGATATATTTAAACCGTATCAGCCAGAGACTCCAAAACCATCTAGTGAACCGGGCAGATATAATGAATCTTTAGAAATTGAACTGGAGTCCGTTAATTATGATATCTATTATACAACAGATGATACGAAACCATCATTAGACAGCAAAAAATATACAGATGCTATTGTTCTTGAAAAGGGAAACAGTGTAATTCAGTGTATGGCTGTCAACGATATTGGAGTATTTAGTGATATAGTGGAATATAGATATGAAGTTGAATTTAAACAGCCGGATACACCGCAGATATCACTTGCATCTGGAACATATGCAATGGGACAGACAGTAGAAATAGAAAATATTAAAGAAGGTTGTAATGTATACTATACACTTGATGGAACAATGCCTGATACTGCGGCTGCTATGTATACAGGGGAAGTGACACTTCCAGAGGGGAATATTATATTTGCAGCAGTAACTGTTGATTCTCGTGGCCTTAACAGTGCGGTTGTTAAAAGAAATTACATAATACAGCCTGAAAAGAAATATACATTCGATGAGGCTAAACAGCTTCTGCGTTCGAGAATGGAACAGACAGGACTTATAAAGAGTGGGACGGATATAACAGAGGATGGGAGTACATTCACGTTTGTATACCAGTCTAAGATTAAAATTGATAACGATATAGACATTTATTATATAAGAATGGATATAAAAAAGTATAATCATACAACCACGCAGGGATATTATGGTGTTGGAATTATTAATGGAATCAGCTATAAAGTAGATTGTAATGAGGGACAATATACGGCTGTGGAATATTAGTGAAAAAATGATGATTGGTATAGAGATTAAGGTGTATGCAAATATGCATAATGCATATTTTTGTATAAATTAGATTTGTTACGTGTGACAATAAAAATACACACGAAAATATGATATTGAAAGGGGTACAGAAATGTATAAGATTCAGAAAGCTGAGAAATTATCAGAGAAGATTTTTCTAATGGATGTAGAAGCTCCGAGAGTAGCTAAGCATTGTCAGCCAGGTCAGTTCATTATTGTAAAGATGGACGAGAAAGGTGAAAGAATACCACTTACCATCTGTGATTATGACAGAGAAAATGGAACAGTTACTATTGTATTTCAGGTAATAGGTGCTTCAACAGAGAAGATGTCACACCTTAAAGAAGGAGACGCTTTTGAAGATTTTGTAGGACCTTTAGGCTGTGCTTCAGAATTAATTAGTGAAGATATTGAAGAATTAAAGAAGAAAAAGATTGTATTTATTGCAGGTGGTGTTGGTACAGCTCCTGTATATCCACAGGTTAAGTGGCTTCATGAACATGGTGTTGCCGCTGATGTAATTGTTGGTGCTAAGAGCAAAGAACTTATAATGCTTGAGGACGAGATGAGAGCTGTAGCAGGTAATTTATATATAACAACAGATGATGGAAGCTATGTACGCAAGGGTATGGGTACAGATGTATTAAAGGATCTTGTTAATAATGAAGGTAAGAAGTATGACCTTTGTATAGCAATTGGACCGTTAATTATGATGAAGTTTGTCTGTCTTCTTACAAAGGAACTTGGTATTCCTACAGTTGTAAGCATGAACCCGATTATGGTTGATGGTACAGGTATGTGTGGAGCATGTCGTTTACAGGTTGGTGATGAGATAAAGTTCGCATGTGTTGATGGACCGGAATTTGACGGACATAAGGTTGATTTTGATCAGGCAATGAAGCGTCAGCAGATGTATAAGACAGAAGAGGGAAGAGCAATGTTAAGACTTCATGAAGGCGAAACGCATCACGGCGGATGTGGACATTGTAATTAATCATTAATTAATTTTAAAATGAATCTATATAGTAATCAATGGAGGTTTATGAAATGGACGTAATGAAAAAAGTGCCAGTCAGAGAGCAGGCTCCAGATGTAAGAAATAAGAATTTTGATGAAGTATGTCTGGGATATAATGAAGAAGAGGCAGTTGAAGAAGCTACAAGATGTCTTAATTGTAAGAATGCACAGTGTGTTAAGGGATGTCCTGTATCAATAAATATTCCTGAATTTATACATAATGTTAAGGAAAAGAATTTTGCAGAGGCTTATAAGACAATTGGTAAGTCATCAGCACTTCCTGCTGTATGTGGTCGTGTCTGTCCACAGGAGAGCCAGTGCGAAGGTAAGTGTATCAGAGGAATTAAGGGCGAGGCTGTATCAATTGGTAAGCTTGAAAGATTTGTTGCTGACTGGGCAAGAGAAAATAATATCAAGCCGGAAAAATCAGCAGAGTCTAATGGCAAGAAAGTTGCTGTAATTGGTTCGGGTCCTTCAGGTCTTACATGTGCAGGAGACCTTGCAAAGATGGGATATGATGTGACAATTTTTGAAGCTTTACATGAACCTGGTGGTGTACTTGTATATGGTATTCCTGAATTCCGTCTTCCTAAGTCAACAGTTGTTGCAAGTGAGATTGAGAATGTTAAGAGTCTTGGTGTTAAGATTGAAACAAATGTTGTTATTGGTAAGTCAATGACAATCGACCAGCTTATTGATGAAGAAGGCTTTGATGCTGTATTTATCGGTTCAGGTGCAGGTCTTCCAAGATTCATGGGTATCCCTGGTGAGAATGCTAATGGCGTATTCTCAGCTAATGAATATCTTACAAGAAGCAATCTGATGAAGGCGTTCAGAGAAGATTATGATACTCCAATTGCAAGATTTAAGAAAGTTGCTGTAGTAGGTGGCGGTAACGTTGCCATGGATGCTGCAAGAACTGCTTTAAGACTTGGTGCAGAGGTTCATGTTGTATATAGAAGAAGTGAAGCAGAGCTTCCTGCAAGAGCAGAAGAAGTACATCATGCTAAAGAAGAGGGTATTATATTTGATCTTCTTACTAATCCAACAGAGATTATGGTCGATGAAAAAGGATGGGTAAATGGAATTAAGTGTGTAAAGATGGAACTTGGTGAGCCTGATGCTTCAGGAAGAAGAAGACCTGTTGAAATAGAGGGTTCTGAATTTGTTATGGATCTTGATGCAGTTATTATGTCACTTGGTACATCACCTAACCCATTAATCCATTCAACAACTAAGGGTCTTGATGTAAATAAGAGACAGTGTATTATCGCAGAAGAAGAAACAGGAAAGACAACAAAGGAAGGCGTTTATGCCGGTGGTGATGCAGTTACAGGTGCTGCCACAGTTATTCTTGCCATGGGTGCAGGTAAAGCAGGTGCAAGAGGTATTGATGAATACCTTTCAAATAAGTAATATCAAAGGATACGTTGTGCTAGGATTGCCGGGCTGCTGATATGAAAATGTCAGCAGTGCTGCTAAATGTTCGCAGCCAGATTCACAGGTGAATACTGAATTTTGGATATATCTTAAACGTATATAACAATAAAACAGCCTTATCATTTACAAGGAAATAATGTATAATTTATCCTACATATTTCATGTTGTATATGATAAGGCTGTTTTATTATATCTTAGAATATAGAGCAGGTTATATAAAATTATAACACGTATGCCTTATAAAAGTTGTTTTATAGAAGTTTTTAGAAATTGACAAAGCATACTTAAAAATTATTTTCGATATATGTATCAACAACTGAGTCTGTTACTGTTTCATCGACGTCGGGATATTTATTATGTATTACTTTATGAAGATATTCACTGCGGCTGAAATACTTCATTTCTTCAGGGATATCAGCATCGTAAGAGTTCTCTATATCATCTATGGTTATATTTTTATCAAGCCATGCATTGATATTCTGACTGATATCATTTTCCTTCTCTGCTGCTGACTTTATTTTCTTGGAATATTTAAATGAAAGGATACCTATTATAATAAATCCAATAAATAATGCACCTAAAACAACATTCATCAGAATACCCGATGAACCTTTGGTGTTGATAAAGCTGAATATGCCGACGTTATTAAGAATCAGAACGATGATTCCTATAGTACCGCATATACAGAATGTAATCGCCGATGAAAGGTTGTCTTTATATTTGTCAGTCGATGAATCATATAAATTAGCTGTTGTGGTATTAGCTGCCGGCTGTTCGTTTTCAAGTTCATTTTCAGAAAAAATATGATAAAGATTAGAAGCTTTTTCAAAATCCTTTGACATAACTTCCACGTTATAAGAATCATTTAACCTGTCATATTCTGAATTGACATTGTCTATTCCTGAAAACTTTAAAAAATCAAGGAGCCTGTCGGCTTTGTCCTTGGAAAGATATGCAAGAAATTCAAAATCTGCATCTGGCTTTACCACTGAACTGCCCGTTTCATGCAGGGTTTCATTGGTATTAAATTCGTTGTTATTATCCATGTTAATCTTCTCCAATTCTGCTAAAATGGCAAAATATAACCATAAAATAGCTTTTTAATGTATTTTGTATTATTATATATTATAAATGTGAAAAAATTAAGGCTTTATACAATTTTATTAAATAAAATATTGCATGACAATATATTATCAGGTGAAAATTAATATTCTTTAATGGAGTATGGAAAAATGTGTATAATATATTTTACAATATTTTATAATACATAATTTAACAAAAATGGAGGTTAACGTGAAAAATATTCTTATAGTAACAGGTGGAAGTGTAGATTATATGTGGGCAGAAGAGTGGCTGAAAAAACATATATTTGATTATGTAATTGCAGCAGACAGTGGACTGGTGCATTGTGACAGACTTAATATCAATGTCGATTTCCTACTTGGAGATTATGATTCAGTAGATAAGGATGTGTTTGAAAAATATAGTAAAAATACTACAACTAAGACATATCCGCCTGAAAAAAACTATACAGATACACATCTTGCACTGATTAAAGCGATTGAAAAAAGACCGGATTCAATATCAATAATTGGGGCAACAGGAACGAGATATGACCATGCACTTACAAATATAGGGATACTAAAATGTGCAGTAGATGAAGATATACAATGTGCAATTTACGATGCAAATAACAAGATATATCTTGCAGATAAGGATTTTAGCATAGAAAAGAACAGACAATATGGTGATTACTTATCATTTGTGCCATATACAGAGCAGGTATGTCTTACGCTTAGCGGAGTAAAGTATCCTTTAAAAAGATATTCTTTAAAACAGGGACTTAGTATTTGTCAGAGTAATGAAATAATGGACGAGACAGCACATATAGGGGTGGAAGATGGAATTGTCATAGTATTTGAAACAAGGGATAACCCTTAATTGTGAATATATATAAAGTTAAAATATGATGATGATTAATAAAGTAAAAAATATATAAAGAGTATTTAACAAAGTTATTTTAAAGACGTCTTACACTTAATATTTATATAAAAAGTGTATAATTTAACTAAAAAATCAGCTGTTATATATTGGAAAAGTTACAATGATATGCTTGAATTTTGGAATAAATTGTTATAAAATAAACGATAGCTGTTTTATATAATATAAAAACAAAAAATCAATAGGAGGTCACGAGAATGAGTGAAGCGACACAGGTGTCAGCAAGAAATAGAATAGAAGCTATACTTGATGACAACAGTTTTGTTGAAATTGGTGCCGGTGTAAAAGCCAGAGCAACTAATTTTAATATTCAGGAAAAAGATACTCTCGCTGACGGAGTAATAACCGGTTACGGAGTAATTAATGGGAATCTTGTGTATGTATACAGCCAGGATGCAACAGTGATGAACGGTTCAATTGGCGAGATGCATGCTAAGAAGATTACAGGTCTTTATGATCTGGCAATGAAGATGGGAGCGCCTGTTATTGGTCTTATTGATTGTGCAGGGTTAAGACTTCAGGAAGCTACAGACGCACTTAATGGATTTGGAGAGATCTATAATAAGATGTCTCTTGCATCAGGTGTTATTCCACAGATTACAGCAGTTTATGGTAATTGCGGTGGTGGTCTTGCTGTACTTACAGCAATTTCTGATTTTACTTTCGTTGAAGAAAAGGGTAAGTTATTTGTTAATACAACTAATGCATTAGATGGTACATATGCCTCAAAGCCTGATACTTCAAGTGCTAAGTTCCAGGCAGAAGCCGGTGTGGCAGATTTTACAGGCGATGAAGAAAGTTTAGCTAATGGAATCAGACAGTTAATATCATTCCTTCCTTCTAATAATGAGGATGTGGCAGAAGCAGAATGTCAGGATGACCTTAACAGAGTATGTAATGATCTTAGTGCTGAGATAACAGATGCTGCACTTGCTCTTTCAGATATAGCAGATGATGGCTTATTTATGGAAGTTAAGGAAGCATATGCTAAGAATATGGTTACAGGTTTTTTAAAGATAGACGGTGTTACAATCGGTGCAGTAGCTAACAGAACAGCCGTTTTTGATGATAATGGGGAAAAGGCAGAAGAATATGATGCAGTTCTTACAGTAGACGGTGCAGCTAAGGCGGCTGAATTTGTTAATTTCTGTAATGCATTCGAGATTCCTGTGCTTACATTAACTAATGTAAATGGCTTTGAGGCAACAGTGGAATCTGAAAAGCATATTGCAAAGGCAGCAGCAAAGCTTACATATGCATTTGCCAATGCAACCGTACCTAAGGTTAATGTAATCGTAGGAGAGGCTTATGGAAGTGCATATGTGACTATGAATTCTAAATCAGTTGGTGCTGATATGACTTATGCATGGCCAACAGCTTCAATCGGTATGATGGATGCTTCACTTGCAGCAAAGATAATGTATGCTGATGAGATTAGCGCATCAGAGGATGCAGCAGCGACAGTTTCTGCAAAGGCAGCGGAATATGCACAGTTACAGTCAAGTGTTGAATCAGCAGCAGCAAGAGGATATGTTGATACTGTAATTAATCCGGAAGATACAAGAAAGTATGTAGCAGCAGCATTCCAGATGTTGTATACAAAAAGAGAGGAACGTCCGATTAAGAAAAACGGAACGGTCTAATATTATGAGGTGAGGCAATATGAAGAAAACTAATTTTAAAAAGTTCTTATTATTGTTCTGTATTTTAGCCAGTGTATTTTGTATGACAGCATGTACGGATACTATTTCTAATAATAGTGCTAAGGAAAGCATCAAGAAGCAGGAGGTAGTTGAAAATCAGCGCAATCTTGCAATATGGGCCAATGATATGATTATTTATCTCAATCATTCATCAGATGACCAGATTAAATCAGATGCTGAGAATGCTATAACCTTGGATAATATTTCAGGTGTTGATTACAAAGTAAACAGCAAGGGAATGACTAATAAGACTGTTGAGTTTTATAACAGCTGGACTAAGTCAAGAAAAGACTTAGGTTCTCTGGTGTCAATTAATGATGTCAGTATTACTATAAGTGATACTACAGGTGAGTTATGTACCGTTAATGTAGATACTACATTTGAAAAGAGAAACTGTACATTCAGTTTCGTAATGGATGATGATGTTAATCTTACAAGCGGTGCTATTAATCCGGTATATACAACTGGAGAAAAAGTGGAAAAAGCATTACTTAATACTGTAATCGGTATGGGTACTGTATTTATTGTTTTAATATTTATTTCATTTATTATTTCTCTTCTTAAGCATGTTAATAAGATTGGTGCAAAGAAAGAAGAGACAACTGTTCAGACACAGGCACAGCCACAGCAGGCGGCAGTAGCTGAGGTTGAAGAGAATAATGATGATGAGGTTGATGATCTTGAACTTGTAGCAGTTATTACAGCAGCTATTGCAGCATCTGAGAATACATCAGCAGATGGGCTTGTTGTACGTTCAATCAGAAAAGTTAATAAGACAAACAACTGGAAAAGATAATATGTTTAAAAATGGAGGAATATTATGAAGAATTATACAATCACTGTTAATGGTAATGTATATGATGTAACAGTAGAAGAAGGAACAGGAACAGGCGCAGCACAGACAACTGCACCAGTAAAAAAGGCAGCTCCAAAGGCTGCACCAAAGGCAGCAGCACCAGCAGGAGCACAGGGGGCTGTTAAGGTTAATGCACCAATGCAGGGAAAGATTTTAAAGGTTAATGCAGCAGCAGGTGCAGCAGTAAAGAAGGGCGATGTATTAGTAGTACTTGAAGCTATGAAGATGGAAAATGAAATCTGTGCACCACAGGATGGAACTGTTGCAACAGTTGAGTGTTCAGTTGGTGATTCAGTAGAAACAGGTAAAGTATTGGTATCTATGAATTAATAGGACTAATTTTATCAGAATCATGTAAACTGGAGGTTAAGAGATGAGTTATATTATAACAACATTGGGAAACCTCGTACAGCAGACAGCCTTTTTTGGTCTTTCATGGGGCAATTATTTAATGGTTGTTATTGCTTTGGTTTTCTTATATTTGGCAATCAAAAAAGGATATGAACCTCTACTTCTTGTACCAATTTCATTTGGTATGCTTTTAGTAAATCTTTATCCGGATATAATGCTTTCTATTGAAGATTCAAGCAACGGAGTAGGAGGATTATTACATTATTTTTATTTATTAGATGAGTGGAGTATTTTACCATCACTTATCTTCTTAGGTGTAGGTGCGATGACAGACTTTGGCCCTCTTATTGCTAATCCTAAGAGCTTTTTACTTGGTGCGGCAGCACAGTTTGGTATATTTGCAGCTTATATTATTGCTATATTTATGGGATTCCCTGATAAAGCAGCTGCGGCTATATCTATTATCGGTGGTGCAGATGGCCCTACATCTATCTTCCTTGCAGGTAAGCTTGGACAGACGGCATATATGGGACCTATTGCGGTTGCGGCATATTCATATATGTCATTAGTTCCAATTATTCAGCCACCAATTATGAAGTTATTAACAACTGAAGAAGAAAGAAAGATTAAGATGGAACAGTTAAGACCTGTATCTAAGCTTGAAAAGATTCTCTTCCCAATAGTTGTTACAATCGTAGTTGTTATGATTCTTCCTACAACAGCACCACTTGTTGGTATGCTTATGTTAGGTAATTTATTTAAGGAATCAGGCGTTGTTAAGCAGCTTACAGAAACAGCTTCTAACGCATTAATGTACATAGTTGTTATTATTCTTGGTACATCAGTTGGTGCTACAACAAGTGCGGCAGCTTTCCTTAATCTTGATACATTAAAGATTGTTGCATTGGGTCTTATTGCCTTTGCATTTGGTACAGCGGCAGGGGTAGTTTTTGGTAAGATTATGTGCAAGGCTACACATGGCAAGGTTAATCCGCTTATTGGTTCGGCTGGTGTATCAGCGGTTCCTATGGCAGCCAGAGTATCACAGAAGGTTGGAGCTGAGGCAGATCCATCCAACTTCCTTCTGATGCATGCTATGGGACCTAATGTTGCAGGTGTTATTGGTACAGCTGTAGCAGCAGGTACATTTATGGCTATGTTTGGTGTTATGTAAAATTAACTTATAATATTAATGGAGGATATAAAGATGGCAGATCAGGTAAAAAAACCTTTAAAAATTACTGAGACAGTATTACGAGATGCACATCAGTCCCTTATTGCTACAAGAATGACAACAGAACAGATGCTTCCTATCATTGATAAGATGGATAAGGTTGGATATCATTCAGTAGAATGTTGGGGTGGTGCTACATTTGATGCATCTCTTAGATTCTTAAAAGAAGATCCATGGGAAAGACTTAGAAAGTTAAGAGATGGATTTAAGAATACAAAGTTACAGATGTTATTCAGAGGACAGAATATCTTAGGATATAACCATTACTCTGATGATGTTGTAGAATATTTCGTACAGAAATCAATTGCTAATGGTATTGATATCATCCGTATATTTGACTGCTTTAATGATTTAAGAAATCTTAAGTCATCAGTAGAAGCAGTTAAGCTTGTTAAGAAAGAGAATCCTAAGGCTCATGCACAGATTGCTCTTTGTTATACATTAGGTGATGCATATACACTTGATTACTGGAAAGAGACAGCTAAGAGAATTGAAGAGATGGGTGCAGATTCTATCTGTATAAAAGATATGGCAGGTCTGTTACTTCCATATAAGGCAACAGAACTTGTACAGGCTCTTAAGGAAGGCTCATCACTTCCAATACAGTTACATACACATTATACATCAGGTGTTGCTTCCATGACATATCTTAAGGCAGTAGAAGCCGGTGCTGATATTATTGATACTGCTATGTCACCGTTCTCAATGGGTACAAGCCAGCCTGCAACAGAGGTTATGGTTGAAACATTTAAGGGAACACCTTATGATACCGGACTTGATCAGAATCTTTTAGCTGAGATTGCTGATTACTTCCAGCCAATGCGTGAGGAGGCATTAAAGAGCGGTCTTATGAATACTAAGGTTCTTGGTGTTAATATTAAGACATTACTTTATCAGGTACCTGGTGGTATGCTTTCTAACCTTGTATCGCAGCTTAAGGATGCAGGAGCAGAGGATAAGTACAGATCAGTTCTTGAGGAAATTCCTAGAGTACGAAAGGATTATGGTGAACCACCTCTTGTTACACCTTCATCACAGATTGTTGGTACACAGGCTGTTCTTAATGTATTACAGGGTGAGAGATACAAGATGATTACTAAGGAATCTAAGAAAGTTCTTGCTGGTGAATTTGGACAGACAATTAAGCCGTTTAATAAGGAAGTACAGAAGAAGGCTATCGGAGATAAGAAGCCTATCACATGCAGACCTGCTGACTTAATTGAGCCACAGCTTGATAAGTTTAAGAAAGACCCTGTTGTTCAGGAATACAAGCAACAAGATGAAGATGTATTGTCATATGCTTTATTCCCACAGGTTGCTACAGACTTCTTTAAGTATAGAGAAGCACAGCAGACAAAGGTTGACCCAACTGCTGCTGATAAGGATAGTAAGTCATATCCAGTGTAATTTTTGTAATTTTCTTTATACGAAAAGTAAGCCTAATGTTGTGCTTGCACAAGAATTTGGCAACTGTAATTAAACTATAAAAAATTTGTAGAGCATATTTTTTGTGGTTTATTAAAAATATAATTTGTTATTCGTTTAACAATATTAAATAAGGGGCTGTCGCATTAAGAAGATTTTATACAAAGTATAGATATTTAATTAGTAAATATCTATATCTTGTATAAATTTTCGTTAATGCGACAGCCCTTTGGTTGTAAGCTTTTTGTCAAGAGTAAAAATGCCATATTAGAAACCTAGTGTGTGAGCATCAGGTTTCTTTGTATATATATAACAGTTAATAGTATTAAGAGTAAGTCAAGAAATAGATTGATAATATTTACTTGACTAATAAAGTTTATTAATATAAAAACAGTGTGTAATTTTTAGAGATATCGCATTTCTTCAGCAATATCTGAATAAAACTTTACTGCCATATTGCGTTGTTGTTTTTCTTTTGCAGATAAGTTATGTGATTTATATTGAGAATTATTATCATCTGAATGGTTGGCCGTATTATCTTGTTCAGATGGTATTTTATTTTTAATAAGGTTTTGCTGGTACATTAGTTGATTTATAATGTCGTCTTTAGGAACAGCACGTTTCTTAATTCTTCTATATGCGGTTGGCATATTTTGTACTGAGTTAGTTGTATCTTTTTTATTCTTTTTGTCAGAGTTTTCTTCAAAGGATTGCTTGAATTTGCTTAATGAGTCACCACTTGAGCCACTTTTTGATACATTATTTGCTATGGGATTAATAGAACTTGTTGTTCCAGTTGATATATTTCTTACATTATCCATTGCCATAATAATCACCTCACTTTAAGTAAATAATTCACCACATATTAATAGTACTATAATCTTATAAAATAAATTATCTTAGAATGTTTATCGGTAGGACTTGTTATTTGATTAACCATTTATTAACTAATAAAATACTTCTGTTTTCTTCATTTGCGTGATAAAATAAAGTTAGCAAAAAATATTTATGCAGTTAAGGAGGTATTTAAAAATGGCATTACATGTAATGGATGAGGCAAATCGCTGTTATTTATGCAAAAAACCAAAATGTCAGGAGGGGTGTCCAATTCACACTAACATTCCTTTGGCGATACAGCTTCTAAGAGAGAATAAACTTGATGAGGCGGGAAGAATGCTCTTTGAGAATAATCCGCTTACTACAGTGTGTAGTCTTGTATGTAACCATGAAAAGCAATGTGAGGGTCATTGTATTCAAGGTATAAAGGGGTCACCAGTTCATTTTTCAACAATTGAACATTATATTTCTACAACGTATGCTTCTAAGATGACTAATGGACCAGCTAAGTCGAATGGTATGCGTGTTGCAATTATTGGCTCAGGTCCAGCAGGAATTACTATTGCGATAATACTTGCAAGATATGGTTATCAAGTTACTATATTTGAAGGCAAGGACAAGATTGGTGGGGTACTTCGTTATGGTATTCCAGAATTTCGTTTGCCTAAGAGTGTATTGGATGATATTGAATATCGTCACCTTGAACTTAAGGGAATTAAGGTAAGACCTAATACTATGATTGGTGGGGCAATCACAATTGAAGATTTGTTTAGAGATGGTTATAAGGCAATTTTCGTAGGTACAGGAGTATGGCGACCTAATGCGCTTCATATTAAGGGTGAAACTTTAGGCAATGTTCATTTTGGTATTAATTACCTTAATAATCCAGATAGTTATCGTCTTGGAAGTTCTGTAATTGTAATTGGAGCTGGTAATGCAGCTATGGACGTTGCAAGAACAGCTTTAAGAAAAGGTGTAACAGACCTTACTTGTTTTTCTATTACAAAAGAAGTTGCTGCAAGTAAGTATGAATTTGAGTATGCACAGCTTGAAGGTGTTAATTTTGAATATAACAAGCGCCCTGTAGAAATAGTAGACGAGGGTGTAATATTTATTGATGTAATTGAAAATGAAGATGGCACTTTTACAGATGTTGAAGGAACTGAGAAGTTGTACAAGTCAGATAGTGTTATTATTTCAATAAGTCAAGGCCCACAGTCTAATCTTGTTAATACAACAAAGGGACTTAATGCAAATAAGAGAGGTCTTCTTGATGCTGATGACACGGGACACACATCACGCCCAGGAATATTTGCATCAGGTGATGTTGTAAATGGAGCAAGAACAGTAGTTGAAGCTGTTGCACATAGTAAGGTGGTTGCAGAGTCAATGCACCAATATATGCAGAGTTTGCCAAAAGAAGATTAATATAAAAATAACAAATATATTTATTTGTTGTGAATTATTACAGTGTATATAAATAAGTTTTATTTGAATTTATTAAAATATTATGCTTATTGTATAATATTTATTAATAAACAATTTTATTATTTATTTTGTATGTTGTTATATGATATTTAATAATGGTAGGTATATTTACAGATAAAAATTTAGGAAAGGATATGCTATTTAGCTAAAAAGATAAATGATTAAACTTGAAAGATATGACGTTATGAATATGGAAAATGCCATTCGTGGAGCGAGAAATCCTCTTAACAGTTGGGCAAGACTTGACAGTAAAGTAGTAGATGGCAAGTTTGAGTTTGGCCCTAATGACCTTGACCTTGCTAAAAGGCTTTGTAAGGCAGGTAGTGACCATAGAAAGTTTGTAAGACAGATATTTGTTACAGTTGATATAACAGCTCCGTTGTACTGGTGGAAGGAATACGATACATATAAAGTAGGAACAGTAGCTAATTCTACAAGTACAATGCACAAAATTCACAGCAAGAAGTTTGAAATGGAAGATTTTAGCACTGACCACATGACAGAGGCTACTAAGGAAATGATGCAAAAGAATATAGATTTCCTTGAAACTTTAAGAAATGAATTTCTTGAAACAAAGGACAAGAATGTATGGTATAGTATGATACAGTTGCTTCCAGAAAGCTATAATCAAATGAGAACTTGTACATTTAATTATGAAAATCTTGTTGGAATGTATTATTCAAGAAGAAATCATAAGTTAGCAGAGTGGCATACATTCTGTGATTGGGCAGAGTCACTCCCATATTTTAAAGAATTGTTTATTAATAATAAGTAAATATTTATAGGTTGTGGGGATAGCAGTATTATATAGACACACACACCAGAAAAAGAACAGTAGGCTATATTTGTATGCCCTAATCGAACAAGTTTGTTCGCTGTAGGCACACAAATATAACTTGCTGTTCTTTTTAATGGTGCATTTAGTTTATATAATACGGCTATCTTACGGAAGGTTTGTATATTATATGGTGATTTTTTGAGTAAAAATATGGCGTATTTGTAGGGATGAAAGCTGATTATGATAATTGTAGTAGTAGGGGTATAGTTAATTATCAAATTTTGGTGCTTATTAGATTTATTGTTTATATATTATTGATATTTTGTATATCTTTTTATTATATAAAATATAAAAAATTAACAAAAGGCTGTATTGCAATTAGTGCAATATTGTGGCATAATATATTTAATTTTATTATTGAAATTGTGAATAAAATGACAATATCATATAAGGAGGAATGGAAGTATGAATAAGTTTCCACATTTATTTGAACCTATTAAAATAGGAAAGACTACAGTAAAAAATCGTATTTTTATGCCACCAATTTCAACTAATATGGCGGATAAGGGATATGTAACTGATGATTTAGTAGCACACTATTCAGCAAGGGCTAAGGGTGGTGTTGGTTTGATTGTAACAGAAGTTGTAACAGTAGAGCCGACTTATGTTTATTTGCCGGGAGATATGTCTATTTATGATGACAGCTTTATTCCGGGTTGGAAAAAGTTGGTAGAAGGTGTGCATAAGTATGGTACAAAGATTTTGGCACAGTTGTTCCACCCTGCATTTATGGCGTTTCCAGTGCCGGGGACACCACAGCTTATTGCACCAAGTAATGTAGGTCCGTACTATGCAAAGAGTGCGCCAAGACCTGCTACAATAGAAGAATTACATACAATTGTGGAGCAATTTGGTCAAGCTGCTCATCGTGTGCAGTTGGCAGGCGGAGATGGTGTTGAAATTCAATGCGCTCATGCACATGGTTTATTAGGTGGATTTTTGACACCGTTGTATAATAAAAGAACGGATGAATATGGTGGAGATATTAATGGGCGTATGCGTCTTTGTTTAGAAGTTATACAGTCTGTGCGTAAATATTGCGGAGACGATTTTATTATTGATGTTCGTATTTCAGGCGATGAATATAGCGAAGGCGGTTTAACACTTAATGACCAGATATATTTTTGCAAGCAATTAGAAAAGATGGGGGTTGACTTTATTCATGTTTCGGGTGGAAATACAATAAAACGTGGTTCAAGTATGCCAGCACCGGGAACAAGTCCAGCACCTCATGCTCATTCAAGTGAAGAAATTAAAAAATATATTAATATTCCAGTAGCAACAGTAGCTCGTATTAATGAGCCGTGGATAGCAGAAGAATTAATTGCCAATGGAAAATGTGATATGTGTATGATAGGTAGAGCAAATATCTGTGACAGTGAATTTGCTAATAAAGCATTTGAAGGTAAAACAGACGATATTAGACCATGTATTGGCTGTGGAAGGTGTTTGACAGGCATTATGTTTGGCAAGCGCATAAGCTGTACGGTTAATCCTAGTGTGGAAGATGATACAATCAAGTTAGCTGATAAAAAGAAAAAAGTATTAGTAATTGGTGGTGGCCCTGCTGGTATGGAAGCGGCTTATGTAGCAAAGAAACGTGGACATGATGTTGTACTATGTGAAAAATCAAGTGAATTAGGCGGTTTGCTTCGCATTGCGGCAGTTCCTATTGCAAAGCAAGAACTTTGTAAAGTTGTTAAATATATGTCAAGAAGATTAGCAAATGAAGGAATTGAAGTAAGACTTAATACAGAAGTAACAAAAGATATGTTGAGTTGTGAATTTAAAGATTATGAGATAGTCTGTTCAAGTGGAGCTGTGCCTAAGGAAATTACTCCATTTAAAGTATTTAAACAGACTATGACTGCTGATGACGTATTATCAGGTAAGGCATATCCCGGAAGAAAGATTGTCGTATTAGGTGGTGGAAGTGTAGGTTGTGAAACTGCTGACTATCTTGCACCATTGATAAATGATATGTTCCCAATGAACCGTAATATTACATTGCTTGAAATGACAGATAGTCTAATGCCGGGTGAGGGCGGAGCTGCTAAGTCAAGACTTACACAACGTTTAATGCAAAAAGGTGTAAAGATTGAATTAAATGCGCAAGTTACAAAGGTTGATGAAAATACTATTACATATATAAAAGACGAACAAGAACATATTATAAAAGACGCAGATACTTTAATCTTTGCAGTTGGATATGAGCCAAAGAAAGTAGAAATTGAAAGTGAAAATATTCACTATATTGGAGATTGTGACAAAGTAGGAACATTAAAAGATGCTATAACTTGTGCGCATGAGTTAGCAAAAAATATATAAATATAAAAAGGGATTTACTTATGAGTAAAAAATTATTAGAACCAATTAAAGTAGGAAATTTAACATTTAAAAATAGAATTATGTTTCCACCATTGACAACAGGTTATGAAGAAAGAGATGGCTCGATTGGAAAAAGGTCGTTATCATTTTATGAACGTTTGGCAAAGGGCGGTGTGTCATATATCGTTATAGGTGACGTTGCGCCAGTAAGAACAGCTTCACCTACACCAAAGTTATATGATTATGCTCAGATACCAATGTTTAAAGCACTTGCCGATACTTTACACAAATATGATTGTAAAGTTGCATTACAGTTATTCCATCCAGAATATGATGTTACAGGTGTTGGAAAAATGATTATGGAAGCTGGCATGGCTAGACAGATGGCCGCAAAGGCTAAAGAAGCAGGAAATGAAGAAGAAGCAAAGAAACAAATGGAAATTTGTGATGAAAAGACAAATGGCGCTTATGCTAAGTTACACCATGATATGCAGCATTTTGTAACAGAAGCGACAATTGAACAGTTGACAGCTATAAAAAATAGTATTGCAGAGTGTGCCAAAAAGACAGCTGAGGCAGGAATTGATGCTATTGAAATTCATGGTGACAGATTGTTAGGCTCTTTATGTTCAAAGATTTTAAATCACAGAACAGATTGTTATGGTGGTAGTTTAGAAAATCGTACACGTTATGCGTTAGAAGTACTTAAAGCTATTAAAGAAGCTGCACCAAGTTTAATGATAGAATATAAGTTGCCAATTATTACAGTTAATCCAGATAATACATTACGTGGCAAAGGTGGTTTAGAAGCTGATGAAGGTATTGAATTTGCCAAGATGTTAGATAAAGCTGGCATTGATATGATACAAGTAGCTCAGGCAAATCATACGGGAAATATGGGAGATACTATTCCACCGATGGGAGCAGTTCCTTATAATTGGACTTTAGATGTGGCAGAGAAAGTTAAAACTGTAGTTTCATGTCCAGTTGCAACAGTAGGTCGTGTTGTAAGTGTTGAAGCAGGCGAAAAGATTTTGCAAGACGGTAGTGCTGATATTATAGGATATGGTAGAAGCTTGCTTACAGACCCAGATATTGCAAATAAGGTTGCTTCTGGTGAGTGTATTCGAGAATGTCTTAACTGTAATAAGGGTTGTGTAGATGCTATTCAAGGTCGTCGTTATATTAGCTGTGTGCTTAATGCTGAAAATGGAGATGAAGAAACTATATTTATTAAGCCTTGTGACACAAAGAAAAATGTAGCTGTAGTGGGAGCTGGTTTGGCAGGCTTAGAAGCGGCAAGAGTAGCGGCTAAGAGAGGTCATACTGTTACAGTATTTGAAAAGACTGACAAGATGGGCGGTCAAATTAACATTGCTAGTGTGCCACCTAGAAAGAGTGAAATTTTGCGTGCGGTAGAATACTATGAAAAGATTTTACCAAGTATGGTGGAAATTAAATATAACCATGAACCTAGTTTTGATGAGTTAAATACATATGATGAAGTTATTTTAGCAATAGGTGCTCACAATATGGAACTTCCTATGCCAGTTGAAGCTTCAAATGTAGTTTCTAGTTGGGATATTTTAAATGGTAAGGAAGTAAACGGTGATTGTGTAGTATTAGGCGGTGGTTTAGTAGGAACTGAAACTGCTGAATATGTGGCTTCAAAGGGCTGTAAGGTTACTATTGTAGAAATGATGGATAAAATTGCCGCTCAAGAGTCAGCTACAGTTATGCCACTTATTGAAGTTGATTTTAAGAAGCATGGTGTTATATCTTATGTGAATACTAAGGTTAATGAGATTAAGAATAATGTGATTTATGCACAAAATACTAGCGACAATACTTCTGTAGAGATAAAGGCCGATACTATTATTAATGCGTTGGGTTCTAAGAAAAATGTACTTGATGAGTCTAAACTTAGTGTGCCATTTGTTTATGTTGGGGATTGTAGTGGTGAAAGAACTGCGGATATTGCTTCAGCAATTCGTACGGGATACAAAGCAGGAAATGAGTTATAGAATATATGACAGTTAGAAAAAGAGCGTGTATTTTTGTTGTTGATATTAAGTGTTAAGAATTTCTAAATACTTACCATATACAACAAAAATACACGCCCTTTTTCTAACTTTCCTTTAATGTATAGAAGTGGGAAAGAATGTTATAATGTAAAAAATATCATAATTTGATATGAAAATTGGTTTTTATTAGGATAGTGTTTAGTTGAAAGTTTATAGAGTAGGGAGAGAGATGAGAAAGAATATTGTTAGGAAGATTTTGTATACTGGATATATTGAATTTTTTTTGAGTATATGGTTTTGGATTGGGGCGGGGATTAGTATGTTTGAGGGGATTAGTAGTTGGGTGTATGTTGTGATGTTTGGCTTTTTGATGTGTAGTCTTTTTATTATATTTACAGCATTGATATATGATAAATTCTATCAAGATATAAAGAAAAGCTTTGAAGATTTGGAGAAGCTTAATTCAAGGCTTAGAAGTCAAAGACATGAGTATCTTAATGAAATGCAGGTTGTGTATGGTTTGTTAGAGCTTGAAGAATATGAAGAAGCAGTAAAGTATTTAAGACCTGTTTATGCGGATATAGCAAAGGTGGGAAAGGCTTTAAAAACATCAAAGCCAGCAGTTAATGCTTTGCTTAGTTCTAAGATGGAAAAAGCAGAAAAGCAAGAAATTCAATTATTTGTTGAAGTATCATCAGATTTATCAAAGATAAGTATGGAACAGTGGGATATTTGTAAAATATTAGGCAATATAATTGACAATGCAATTACAGCCGTAAGTAATAATGCAAATAGTAAAGAAGTGCATATACATATAAGTGAACAGCCCAATTGGTATATTTTTAGTATATATAATAATGGTCCGGTTATAGCGGAAAATAAAAGAGAGTTGATATTTAAACAAGGCTATTCAAGTAAAAAAGAAAGCGGTCATGGGTTTGGGCTTGCTATTGTAAAAGAGATTGTGACAGAGCATGGTGGAAGTATTGAGCTTTCTTCTGGTGAAGAAAAAACAGAATTTGAAATAAAGATACCTAAGGTTTTGTAGAATAAAGTGCTGTAAATGACATTTCAACTAAAAATATGAATATTATAGGTAATAAGTATTTAATTATTATAAAAGAATTATATAATAATTATAAACAAGAAACCAAAAGGTGGTGGATTAAATGAACGGATTATTTATTCTAGGAATAATATTATTTATTGTAGCTTTTATATTTATTGGTATAGAAATGATAATTCCGGGTTTTGGAGCGCCGGGGATAATAGGTTGTTGTTGTCTTGTAGCAGGAGTTAGCCTTACGGCAAATACTTATACACAGGCAATAATGATAATTGCAATAATTCTTATTTTGCTTACAGTGTTTGTTGTAATAATGACATTTCTTTTATCTAAGGGGGTATTAAAAAGTCCTATTGTGTTAAAGGATAAACAGGAAAAAGAAACAGGTTACATAAGTTCAACTGATTTGGAATATCTTATTGGCAAACAGGGAATTACTACAACAGCGCTTCGTCCAGCGGGGCGAGTTAAAATTGAAGGTGTCGAGTTTGATGTGATTTCTGATGGAAGATTTATTGAAAAAGATAAAAAAGTTGTAATATACAAGATAAGCAATTCTTCACTTGTAGTAAAAGAAATCTAACAATAGTAGATATATAATAGTAGCCATTACTATTTTATATAAAAATAAGTATGAAAAGGGGTAATAATTATGGTAGGTTTATTAGTAACAGGTGGTATAGTATTAGTATTGTTGATATTGTTTTTGATGTTTGTTCCGTTGGGATTATGGATTTCATCAATGGCAGCAGGTGTAAGGGTAAGTGTATTTAATCTTATAGGTATGAGATTAAGAAGAGTTGTTCCGGCAAGAATTATAATGCCATTAATCAAGGCTACTAAGGCAGGAATTAATCTTAGTTCTAATCAGCTAGAGGCTCATTATCTTGCAGGTGGTAATGTTGATGGTGTTGTTGACGCACTTATAGCCTCAGAAAGAGCAGGGATAGAGCTTCCATTTGAAAAGGCAGCAGCTATTGATCTTGCAGGAAGAAATGTATTAGAGGCCGTTAAAATGAGTGTCAATCCTAAGGTTATTGAGACACCTAATATATCAGCAGTGGCAAAGGACGGAATTGAGCTTCTCGTTAAAGCAAGAGTAACAGTAAGAACTAATCTTGAAAGACTTGTAGGTGGTGCAGGAGAATCAACAATCCTTGCAAGAATAGGTGAGGGTATTGTAACAACTGTAGGTTCATCAACTTCACACAAACAGGTGCTTGAGAATCCTGATGATATATCTAAGCTTGTATTATCAAAGGGACTTGATTCAGGCACAGCATTTGAAATATTATCAATTGATATTGCTGATATTGATGTAGGACGTAATATAGGAGCACATCTTCAGAGTCTTCAGGCTGAGGCTGATAAAAATATTGCACAGGCAAAAGCAGAGGAAAGACGAGCAATGGCTGTCGCAAAAGAGCAGGAAATGAGAGCTTATGTTGTTGAAGCAGAAGCAGAAGTTCCAAAGGCACTTGCATATGCTTTAAAGTCCGGTAAAATGGGAATAATGGATTATTATGATATGCAGAATATTAAGGCTGATACTAAGATGCGTGAAAATATTGCAAAGGATGACTCTGATATTGGAAGTATTTTAGAGGGTGATAATAATGACTAATTCGGGTTATAGTCGTGTGAGAAGTATTAGAACACATGTTTTTAATAATCAGGTAATAGATGAATATGAGCATCAGGATGATAATTATGAAGAACCTATAAGCAATTCTGAAAAATGCAGATTGCTAAAAGAGAGGCTGTTAAAAGAAAAAGCACTTAAAGAAAAGCTGAAAAAAGATAAATCTGATAAAGATAAGCCGGATAAAGAATGTGATGATGACTGCTTCTGTGAAGATGATTTACAAAAAAGCAGGTTAAATGAACTTGAAGAGAAAGCAATTAGTAATAAAAAAGAATTCCGGAGAAAGCAATTAAGAAGTTCAATTATTATGGCTGAAGTTTTATCAGAACCGGTGTGTAAAAAGAGACATAAAAGATAAGATGATAATCAGGAGTGGGGAGTGATGACAATTAATGTAATGCTTGTTGAAGATGAGCCGCATATACGACTTATATTAAGAAAAGTTATTGAGAAAAATACTGATTTTAAGGTGGTATATGAATGTGATAATATGACTGATGGCTTACTGGGATTTAATCAGTATAAGCCGGAGGTTGTATTTATGGATATTGAGATTGATAATAGCAGTGGGATTGATTGTGCTAAAGTGATATCCCAGATAGCACCTGATACAAAGATTATTTTTGCAACAGCCCATTCGGAATATATGTCTAATGCTTTTGAAATGTATGCATTTGATTATCTGATAAAACCATTTAATATTGACAGGATTAATCATACTCTTGAGCGCATTGAGCGTATACTGGATAAGGAAAATATTGTAAATGAAAAATCTATTACAGATGGAATTGTTAATAATGATGATAAATCTGATAATAGTGATAAAGAGCAGTTGATGATAAAGGGTAAAGAAAGTCTTAATTTTATAAGAATAGCAGATATTGTATTTATAGAAAGGGCAGATAACAGCACTTATATCAATACAATTGACGGTGAAGTATATAATTCATCAGTATCTTTAGGTGAACTTGAAAACAGACTTCCACAGGATAATTTTTTAAGAAGTCATAAGTCATATATTATTAATACATTATATATTAAGAAAATAGAGCCTTATGGAAGATGGACATATATCGTAAAGTTTAAAGGAACTGGTAAGGATGCATTAATAACAAAAGAAAAGTTTGAGCAGATTAAAAAGAAATATCAAAAGTAGTCTTTATAAATGCATAATGAGGAGCGAATTAATATGAAAAAGAAAAAAGAAGCTATTTTAGAATCAAAATGTATTTTAGAACAGACAGAAGGTTCAATGGTAAATTATGGTGGAGCTTATTCTAATTTTGCATTAGCAGAGAAGAGTGGTAGTTTTTTAGATAAAAAGAAACGATATGTTTTTATTTTTAAAATTAATAATTCTATAAAAGAATTTGATGTGAATGAAATGATTTACAATAAATATAATGAACAAAGTTCTGGAATATTAGAATATAGTGGTAATAATTTTATAGATTTTTCGGAAATCAAAAAATAGTAATGCAGCTTGTATCAGATAGTAAGTGGGTATAAATAAGTGTTTAGGCAGGATTACAGCCTCATGCATCTTCGATGCATGGGGCTGTAATCGCTGCTGGACATACTTATAGTGTGAACAGTAATGTTATTCATGGTTTCTGCTGATTTTATATAATTATATGTGACTTTAGATTGATAAGAAAATAATTATGTGATAATCTTTATTAGAATACAACCAATATAATGTGTGAAATGAGGATACAAAATGAGCAATGTAATTATTATAGGCGGTGGTGCTGCTGGTATGATGGCGGCTATAACTGCGGCGTCTAACGGACATAAGGTTACATTATATGAAAAAAATGAGAAGCTTGGTAAGAAGCTGTTTATAACAGGTAAAGGCAGATGCAATTTTACTAATGCCGGTGATGCTGAGGATATATTTAACAGTGTTGTTACTAATAAGAAGTTTTTATATAGTGCATTTAATGGATTTTCTAATTATGATACCATGGGATTTTTTGATGAATTAGGACTTAAGTTTAAGGTTGAAAGAGGAAATCGTGTATTTCCTGAATCAGACCATTCATCAGATGTAATAGGTGTTTTGTCACGTCGAATGAAGCAGCTTGGAGTGGATGTTGAACTTAATACGCAGGTTGAAGAGATAATTACACAGGATGGCAGATTTAAGGCAGTGAAGCTTGTGGATGCATATAATAAAAAAAGAATGGTTAGTTCGGACAAACTCATAATAGCAACAGGCGGTAATTCATATCAGTCAACAGGCTCTAATGGTGACGGATATAGATTTGCAAAGACATTGGGGCATGAGGTAACGCCTATACTTCCGGCACTTGTGCCATTTATAGTCAAAGAAGAGTGGGAAAGAGACCTTCAGGGCTTGAGTCTTAAGAATGTTAATGTCACAATATATGATGATAAAAAAATAATATATTCTGATTTTGGAGAAATGCTTTTTACGCATTTTGGTGTAAGTGGTCCGACTGTGCTTAGTGCAAGCAGCTATGCAGCTAAGATTATAAAGAACAGACCGCTTAAGCTTGTAATAGATTTAAAGCCGGCACTTGATGAACAGCAGCTTGATGAGAGAATTTTAAGAGATTTTGAAGAATTTAAAAATAAGAGCTTTAAAAATTCATTAGACAAACTGCTTCCAAAGAAAATGATTCCGGTAATCGTAGAGCTTAGTAAGATTAATCCTGATAAAAAAATTCACGATATAACTAAGCAGGAAAGGGCAGGACTTGTCAATCTGATTAAGAATCTTACACTGACACTTACCGGATTAAGAGGATTTAATGAAGCTATTATTACACAGGGTGGTGTGAGCGTAAAACAGATTAATCCAACTACTATGGAGTCTAAGCTTGTGAAAAATGTATTTTTTGCAGGAGAGGTTATAGACGTGGATGCTGTAACGGGTGGTTTTAATCTGCAGATTGCATGGTCAACAGCATATGCCGCGGCAGTGCACCTTGACAATGTATAATCATTGTGACAGAGTAATATAGATATAGATATAGATATAGATATAGATATAGATATAGATATAGATATAGA
>ERZ773204.232-NODE-232-length-46599-cov-19.041122_pt1 | contig 46599 bp, 35 predicted proteins | sample MGYA00581007_ERZ773204 | MGnify/ENA primary metagenome ERZ773204 (study PRJEB29015, sample SAMEA2737757) | human gut metagenome | biome: human gut; feature: human-associated habitat; material: faeces | place: China | collected 2012 ... | reverse complement strand
GATCTGCCATATATTTTCGACCGGTTTTACCGCACCGATTCTTCGAGAAATTCCTCCAAAGGAGGAAGCGGCATCGGATTATCCTATGCGAAGAGTCTCATCACACACCATAAAGGAAGAGTGGGCGCTTCGAATGCAGCGGGAAAAGGGGCAATCTTTTATTTTGAACTACCCTTATTCACGGATACTTGCGGACAGCTGGAACCGGCTTCTGTGGAAGCAAGTGATTCATTATAGAATCCAAATGTTCCGGTTGCTTTTGCAAAGACATCCATCACATACTTTAACTGCTTTGGAGCTTTATCATAATCAATATCAACACTGGTAACCGGAATCTTTCCACCAATCTCTGCTGTATATTTCTGTGCAGTCTCATCAGTAAAATATTTCATTAATGCAATACATTCATCCGGATGCTCCGTAGTAGAGCTCATTGCAAGGCTGTCTGTTTTTGCAATGATACGGTTTGGATCGTTACCGCCTTCAATGGCCGGGAACTGGAATACACCGCATTTTTCTTCAAAATCAGGATTGGAACCATTGATCTGTGCGATTGCCCAGGAACCCTGAATTAAGATCGCAGCCTCACCATTATAAAAGTTTGCAGTTGCAACATCATTTGTATCTCCTGCTGCTGTTGGCTGGAAATATTTTGATAACTCAAGCATTTTATTTGCTGCATCCTGGAACGGCTGATCAAGCCAGCTTGCATTACCTGCTGCAATTGCATCAAGATCTGCATTTTCTCTGTCGCAGAGATATCCACACAACATTGATAAACACCATGCTGTTCCTGCACTGATCGTAATCGGAGTATAACCTTTTGACTGAAGTGTCTCACATGCTGCAAGAAGATCATCGTATGTTTCCGGAACATCTACACCGGCATCTGCAAACATTTCTGTGTTATAAAATACACATGCTGCTGCAAGATTGGTAGGTACTGCGTAAATTTTTCCGTCATAAGTCTGTTTATCAAATACACCACCGTTAAACGTATCGTACCATCCGTCTTCATGCAAATAATCTGTAAGATCAGCCGCAACCCCCGGCTCCACATAATCTGTAAGATTTGGTCCAGGTGAAACAATAAATACATCCGGTGTCTGATTGGAAGCAACTAATGCATTTAATTTTGTATAGTATTCTTCCAGATTTGTTGTGATCACATTACAGTGATAAACCCCCTCATAATCTTTGTTGAATCTGTCGATGACATCTTTATAACCCAATGTGATAAGATCTTCCGTTGCCTCCATGTCATCCCAGAACATCCAGGTAATCTCTTCTACATCCCCGTCTGTTTTTGTAGTGCCCTCCTCTTTCTGGTCTGTTTTTTCAGCAGCTGCAACTCCTGATTCAGACGAAGCATTTGTGTTTACCCCGGTATCAGTAGATACTCCACAACCTGCTATTGTTCCCATTGCCATCAATAAGGAAAGACCTGTTGCTAAAACTTTTTTTAACTTCATATGTAACCCCCTTCTTTCACCTGTCAGATATTCTGACTGTGTGAATTGATTTATTTGACAATCTTATCTTATTTCTTACTTGTTTTATTCTCTATACAATAATTGCTTTTTCATAATCAATTCTTGCTTTTTTTGTATTTAATTCAAAGTACAAATTGCATAATTTGGTAATATTTTTCAAAATATTGTTATGTTTTTTGTGCACATTTCCTTTTTTATAATATGATATTGTTTTTAAAATTGATATATTGTATATATATCTTAAGAAACAGCAATAGATTTTCGATTAATAAAATGCAATATTTCGTAATAAAATTTATATTTTTATATCAATTTAAAAAATACATATAATCTGATTTATGCAGAACATGGCAAAAAATAATTCTAAGGAAGTTTACATAGAAAAGGAGATTTGAATGATAAAATATTTAGATGGTGTTCATGAAACAGTTGGATTTGAAAATAACTCATCCCTTATGCTTTTTGATAATACTGATTATGAAGAATATCCGGTTCATTGGCATACACCCATCGAGCTGATCATGCCAACAGAAGGAACATATGATGTAGACTGCAATCAGATTCCATTTCATATGCGCAAAGGAGACATTATTGTTATTATTCCGGGTACTCTGCACCATATGAAAGCCTGTCATGGGCGACGAATTATTTTTCAGGTTGATATGAACAGTGGAAAACCATTTGAAGAGTTTACTGCATTTCTGCCTTTTTTACAGCCGGCTGTTTTGATCACTCCGGAGGAGGCTCCTGCCATTCACGAGGAAGCTATGTCTCTTATGTTTGGAATCAGAGATGAATATCTCTCTGATACACCGTTATATGAAACGTCTGTTTATGCAAAATTTTTACAGCTTATCGTTTTGATTGGCAGACAGATTGCCAGTACCCCGGCAAAATTTGCTGACACAAAACCAACAAAACAAAAAGAGTATATTGATAAATTTATCAGTATTTGTCAATATATCAACCAGCATTGTACAGAAGATATTACCTTAGAACAGGTTGCTGCTTTAGCAGGATTTTCAAAATATCATTTCAGCAGACTGTTTAAAGAATTTACAAATATTTCTTTTTATAAATACCTGAACAACCAGCGGATTTCATATGCTGAAAAACTTCTGTTAGATCCCAATATAAATATAACCGAAGTGGCCATTCACTCCGGTTATAATAGTATTTCCGCGTTTATGCGGATGTTTAAAATTATAAAAAATTGTACTCCAACAGAGTTTCGGAACATGTATCAGTCCTGATATCATTGTGGATGATATCCCAAATTTACACGGTAGATATCACTGACTAAACCTGTCTTGTTATTTACTGCCATGACAGATAATACATAATCCCCTTCTGGAACAACAATCGGTTCTGTATAAACAGCCGATTCTGTTGTTGGATCTGTAGAATCCCATGTATAATAAATCGTGCAATCTTTCTGCTGTGTGATTGTTACAGTGGTCTCCTCAGAGAAAACTCCTCCATCTGGTGAGACAGATGGCAGATCCGGTTTTTTAAACTGAATCTGGTATTCTTCTGTTACGATATCACTGTAGATGCCTTTTTCATTACAACATACAGCATTGATTTCAAAATTTCCAGTATGATTTAGCGGAATACCTCCCTGTGGATATGGAATCCCATTTTCTTTATCCGGAACAGTGCCATCCGTCGTATAATAAATGTCATTTCCGGCAATTGAGTAGATCACGACTGTAATATAATCATCATATTGCCCACTAAGCGGAGATATGATCGGTTCACCAACCTCATAATCATCGAATAATGCAAGTATATTCTCATCCGTAACATCTTCTTTTAAAGAAAGAATGCTGTCATAATCCCCCATTTCATCATAAATGGAGATCAGATGCTGATAAGCCTCTTTATTCGTTTTGTCAAGCTGAAGGATTTCCATATATAAAACAAGTGCTGAATCATATTCTTTCTGGCTGGTATAGATCTCTGCCATTGCCTCACGCACTTTGATATCATCCGGCTGCAATGCCAGTGCCGTCTTATAATATCGCAGTGCATTTTCATAATTACGATCCACCAGCTCTTTTTCTGCCATTTCAATCTGATAATCATAGGAATTTGCATTCTTATTATCGATATAAAGTTTTACAGCAATGCCAACAGCCGCACCGGTTATGATAAGACAGCAGCAGACAATAAGTGCCAAATGACTTTTTTTCTTCTTTTTTGTTTTTTTTGGCTCCGGTTCCTTCTCCTGCGGATTTTTTTCACCTTCTCCGTCTTTTAGAAGTGAACGCAGATAATCATCCTCAAGTACGTTGTAATCCGAAACTATCTGTGCTTCGTGGCCACAGACAGAACAGTAAAGGCAGCCTTTTTTTAACTCTGCCCCACACTTCGCACATTTCATGGGATATCCTCGCTTTCGACTTATTAGAATAATCCGGTAATCACACCGTTATCGTCAACATCAATTCCATATGCAGCAGGGTTTTTCGGAAGTCCCGGCATTGTCATGATTGCACCGGTAATGGCAACAACAAATCCGGCTCCGGCTGAAACATAAACTTCTCTCACATTAATGGTAAATCCACTCGGACGGCCAAGTTTTGTCTGGTCGTCAGACAGGGAATACTGTGTTTTCGCCATACATACCGGGAAATCTGACATTCCCATGTCTGCGATACGTTTTAATTCCTTTGCTGCGGCAGATGCATATGTCACACCGTCAGCCCCATAGATTTCTTTTGCAATCGTCTCGATTTTTTCCTCCAGTGACAGATCATCTGCATATAATGGCTTAAAGTGACTCTCTTTTGTTTCTAAAGTCTTTAATACTTTTTCGGCAAGTTCCACTCCACCTTTTCCACCGTTCTCCCACACTTTCGCAAGTGCAAATTCACAGTCTCTCTCACGGCAGAACTGTTCGATATAATCGGTTTCTGCCTTGGTATCGGTTACAAATGAATTTAATGTTACAACAACCGGAACACCATATTTCTGCAGGTTTTCAATATGCTTTTCAAGGTTTACGATACCTTTCTTTAAAGCCTCTAAATTTTCCTCTCCAAGATCGGCTTTTGCAACACCACCATTATATTTTAATGCACGGACAGTTGCAACTAAAACAACGGCATCCGGGTGAAGTCCTGCCATACGGGATTTGATATCGAAAAACTTCTCAGCACCTAAGTCGGCGCCAAAACCAGCCTCTGTGATTACATAATCAGCAAGTTTTAAGGCTGTCTTTGTAGCACGGACACTGTTGCAGCCATGTGCAATATTTGCAAATGGTCCGCCGTGAACGATTGCCGGTGTATGTTCTAAAGTCTGAATGAGATTTGGTTTCAAAGCATCTTTTAACAATGCAGCCATCGCACCGGTTGCTTTGATATCATCAGCGGTAACAGGCTTTCCATCATAAGTATATGCAACAATGATCTTTCCAAGTCTGCGTTTTAAATCATGCATATCGTCTGCAAGACATAAAACAGCCATGATCTCTGATGCAACAGTAATTACAAAATGATCTTCCCTGACCATTCCATCCATTTTTCTGCCAAGTCCAACCACAATATTTCGGAGGACACGGTCATTCATATCCAGACAACGTTTCCAGACAACCTGTCTTGGATCAATGCCAAGTTCATTTCCCTGCTGGATGTGATTATCAAGTAAAGCGGCAAGTAAATTGTTTGCAGAAGTAATTGCGTGGAAATCTCCGGTAAAATGAAGGTTCAAATCCTCCATCGGAACAACCTGTGCATAACCGCCTCCTGCAGCGCCGCCTTTAATTCCAAAACACGGTCCAAGGGACGGCTCACGAAGTGCAATTACTGCTTTTTTCCCAAGCTGTCCAAATGCCTCACCAAGTCCGACACTGATCGTGGTCTTTCCCTCTCCTGCCGGAGTCGGATTGATTGCCGTTACAAGGATTAACTTTCCGTCCGGCTCATCTTTTACACGCTCAATCAGTTCATCTGAGAGTTTTGCCTTATATTTACCGTAAAGCTCTAATTCATCCTCTGCAATGCCAAGTTTTTCCGCAACCTCACGGATGTGCAGCATTTTTGCTTCCTGTGCGATCTCAATGTCTGTTTTCATAATGATCCTCCTCGTGTCTTATAAATACTCTTCTTCATATTGTTCAAACTGCTCCTGCGTCATTAAAACGCGGCGCGGTTTTGTACCTTCTTCCGGGCCGACAATGCCGGCCTCCTCGAGCTGATCCATAATTCTTGCTGCCCGGTTAAATCCAACTTTAAAATAACGCTGCAGCATTCCGATCGAGCCTTTTTCTTTCTCGATCAAAAGCTTTGCGGCATCTGCAAAATATGCATCCCTTCCATCTCCGGTTCCTGAATTTGAATCAATGCTTACTGTCATATTTTCTGACTCTGCGTTGTTCATATGTTCTTCCACTGCCGCATTGTAGGAAACCTGTCCATTTTCTTCTTTGATGTAATTGACAACATCCGATACTTCCTTATCTGAAACAAACGCACCCTGTACACGCACCGGTTTTGGAATTCCCTGCGGATAGAAAAGCATATCTCCCTTTCCAAGCAGTTTTTCCGCACCGTTCATATCAAGAATCGTTCGCGAATCAATACCGGATGTTACCGCGAATGCAATACGGCTCGGCATATTTGCCTTGATCAGTCCGGTGATGACATTGACGGAAGGACGCTGTGTTGCAATGATCAGATGAATGCCTGCAGCACGCGCGAGCTGTGCCAGCCGGCAGATTGCGCCTTCAACATCATTCGACGCAACCATCATCAAATCCGCTAACTCATCTACGATAATGACGATCTGCGGCATTTTTTCCGGTTTTGGTTCTCCTTCCACATCCGGAAGGCTGTCGATCTTGGCATTGTATCCCTTTAAGTTACGGACGTGCGCCTCCGCAAACTTATTATAACGGTCAGTCATCTCTGCCACTGCCCAGTTCAGCGCACCTGCCGCTTTTTTCGGATCTGTGACAACCGGGATCAGAAGATGTGGAATACCATTATAAACGCTTAACTCTACAACTTTCGGGTCAACCATGAGCAGTTTGACATCCTTTGGGTCTGCCTTATACAAAATACTCATAATAATCGTATTGATGCAGACGGATTTACCGGACCCCGTCGCACCGGCAATCAGCAGATGCGGCATCTTTTCGATATCAGCCACAGATACTTTACCGCCGATATCTTTTCCGACACAAAAAGAGATCTTTGAAGGATGGTTCTGAAACTCCTCTGATTCCACCAGTTCACGGAACGATACCATGACATTTTCTTTGTTCGGCACTTCGATGCCGATTGCTGCTTTTCCAGGAATCGGAGCTTCGATACGGATATCCGCTGCAGCGAGGTTTAACTTGATATCGTCTGCCAAATTGACGATTTTACTTACCTTTACACCCATTTCCGGCTGCAGTTCATATCTGGTTACTGCCGGTCCACAGCTGATATTCGTGATTGTGACATTGACACCAAAATTTTTTAATGTCTGCTGCAGTTTCATGGCAGTTTCCTGCAACTGTTTTCTGGTATCTCCCTGCTTGTTTTCTGCCTGTTTTAACAGCGTAACCGGCGGGAAGACATATTCTTTCTCCGGCGGTACGATTTCAACATCCATCTTTTCCGGAATGTTATCCATATCTTTCGTCTGTACTACTGTTTCATGCTGCACCGGCAGCACATCTTCAGCAGTTTCTTCCGGCAGCGGCTCAGATTCTAAATCTGCCCCAAATAACGGTATAGTATCCGTTTCTTCCTCATATGGAATCTCCTCTGCCCCCTGCTCCATTCCAAATGCCATCGCCGGATCAGGGCGTCCAGGTATAGCAAACGGTGCTTCCTCTGCAACTGTCCGTGAAGCTTTCGGTTCTTCCATCTGTATTGGGAACGATACCTGCTCCTCCTCTGCCGCAAACAACTCTGTTTTTGCTGTCAGCGCCTGTCCCATTGCATCTAATGCCTCATCTGAAAATGCAGATGGTGTTGTATTTGATATCGTACTTCCTGCAGTCAGTGTGACATGTTTTTCCTCTTTGATCTCCGGCAAATCGATCATATCTTCCGGCAGAATCTCACTGATATCCTGGGAACGTTTCTGCGGCGTATCCGGAATCAGCTTTGTATCAATGGCAACGCCCTCAACCTTTCTGTCCATTCTGCGCTGCTGTTCCCGCTGCTCACGCTCTTCTCTTCGCATTTCAACACGTTCTCTGTGACGTTCATTGCTGATTTTGGCAGACTCATACACCCTGCGCCCACCTTTTTGCATGCCACGAAATGCAGATCGCTCCGTGATGAGTACAAGCGAGATAATGAGTACGATCACATCGATCACATATGCCCCGATCACTCCAAATCCGGAGCATAACATATGGGAAAGTCCGCCTCCGATCAGCCCGCCTCCACTTTTTGCATCAAAACTGTACCGATAAGCATCCATTGCACTTTTTGCATCAGTTCCATCGGAAATGAGTTCAAAAAACATACATAAAAATGCCACAAACAAAATGACCGCCACTAATTTTACGGCTGCCACCCGGTTTCCCTGGTTCGAAACGGCAAAAAAAGTCCCCACCAGTAATACGATTGGAAATATATATGAAATAATTCCAAATAAACCAAAAAAGAAGCGGCTGACTGTACCGCCGATCGTACCGCCAAATCCAAAGTTACTGATAAACAGCAAAAGTGAAACAGCAACCACGATCCATAAAATCACCTCACGCGTAAATTCAGCTTCACGCTCCTGCTGTTTTTTTGTATTTCTCTTATGTCCAGAATTTGTTTTCCTGCCGGATGATGATTTTTTTCCGGTAGCAGAACGCTTCCTATTCCCTGTTGCCAAAATATTACCTCCAACTCAATTTCTGTAAATGCACAGATATATTGCATTTATTTATGCCATATAGATATATCCGCCAATCGAGATCACACCCACGATCAGACAGTAAATGGCAAAACCTGTAAATTTTTTTCTGCGTACAACGATAAGCATTGTCTTAATGCAGACATATCCCACCACTGCGGCTACGATCATACCAACTACATAATATGCAATCTCTGCACCGGAAAGTGCAACTGCCGTGCAGTCTTTTAATTCCAGTACCAGTGCTCCAAGAATTGCCGGTATTGACATTAAAAATGAGTATTTTACGGCAAAATTGCGGTTAAAGCCGCTGAGCAGACATGCCGTGATCGTTGTTCCGGAACGTGACAATCCCGGAAGTGTTGCGATTCCCTGTGCTATTCCGACTCCAAATGCATTTGTATATGTAACGCTCTTTGGCAATTTTTCTCCATCTCTGGTATGATCTGCAATAAAAAGCAGGACAGCGGTAAGGATCAGGCAGATACCCGGTATCAGCAATATCTCCGATGCCATCTCGACAACATCTTTTCCAACCACACCGATGATTCCGGTTGGAATGGTAGATACAATGATCAAAACGACTAATTTACGGTAACTGCTGTTTACGATCCGGAGGTAAGGTTCGTCTGTCTTACCGGTTTTATTTCCGATAAACCGGATAAGGTTAATAAAACAGTCTCTGATGATTCCGATTCCCTCCACGATCATTTTTAAAACATCTTTATAGTAAACAATGCAGATTGCTACTAATGTTCCGATATGTAAAAGGACATCAAACAGAAGTCCTGTGTCTGTATCCACACCAAATAATATCTTAAAAATCGCCAGATGTCCGGAACTGCTCACTGGCAAAAATTCTGTTAAACCCTGTATGATCCCCATTAGTATTGCCTGTAATAATGACATATCTGCCTCCTCTTTGTATCTTCGTAATAAATCGTTCTTTTACGGTAACTTTTTACATACATATTTTATCTTACCATATTTGAGGCAGATTGTCATTAACTGGTTATTTTTTTTCTATCATCTGATGCAGTCGGGAAAATGCCTCGGAAATACCACCGACTTCATTGATCAGTCCTTCCTCCACCGCTTCTTTCCCGACCAGGATTGTACCAAGATCTTTTGTGAGGATTCCTGTATTCATCATCAGCTCCTCCAGACGTTTTTCACTTGCTTTCGAATGGGTGCTGATAAAGTGAACGATCCGGTCCTGCATCTGTTTAAAATAGTCGTACGTCGGTTTTGCACCAATCACGGTTCCACTCATGCGCACCGGATGGATCACCATGGTTCCGGATGGCACAATAAACGAATAATCGGTCGATACCGCTAAAGGCACACCGATGGAATGACTGCCGCCAAGGACTAATGAAACCGTTGGTTTGCGGATCGATGCGATCATTTCGGCGATTGCAAGACCGCTTTCCACATCACCTCCAACCGTATTTAAAAGCAGCAGCAGCCCTTCTGTATCCGGGTTATCTTCCAGCTCTGCCAGTTTTGGAAGAACATGCTCATATTTCGTCGTTTTTGTGGTTGCCGGAAGACAGTCATGTCCCTCAATCTCCCCGATGATCGTCAGCAATGAAATTTTATTTTTCATCTGGATCTGTCCAAACTCTCTGATCTCCTCATTTTTCTTTTCCTGATTTTCTGCCATGATATTCTCCATTCCTGCGCTGTTTTTTGCGCATCTCAAGTTTGTGCGCAAGCACAAATCTTGCGTGTGAAAAATCTTATTTTTCACACTATACTCCTTTTCCATGATATAAAAAACAGGATGTTTGAAACATCCTGTTTTTTATACGATATTCTCATTTAGTATATCCGTCTGTAAAATAATCATACAGAAAATCAATTTTACGCTTCTTTTATATATCTTTATTTTAAAAAAGCATTACTAACATCCGAGCAGATAATTATATAATCCCTCGTATTTTCCTTTGGAATTGTTCCAGGAATAATCATTTGCCATGCCGCGGTCAATCATCTGGTTCCACTGTTTCTTGCGGTCGAAGAAAATATGTTTGGAATAATTGATCACAGAAAGCATTTCATCTCCATTATAATTTGCAAAGGAAAAACCGTCTCCCGTATTTTCATATTCGTTAAATGGTTTTACCGTATCTCTCAGTCCACCTGTTTCACGAACGATCGGAACTGTACCGTAGCGGAATGAAATAAGCTGTGTCAGGCCACACGGTTCGAAGCGGGACGGCATCAGGAATGCATCTGCTGCTGCGTACAGTTTGTGTGCAAGTTCATCGGAATAACAGATATTTGCAGAAACACGATCGCCATATTTCCATGCATAATGGCGGAACATGTTTTCATACTGCGGATCTCCGGTACCGATAACAACCAGCTGTGTATAGTCGTCCACGATCCGGTCGATTGCATAATTTACAAGATCTAAACCTTTCTGGTCGGTCAGTCTTGAGATCAGACCGATCATGTACTTTTTCTTGTCAACGGCAAGTCCTAATTCTGCCTGCAATTTTACCTTATTCATGTATTTTTTCTTACGGAAATCAGACGGCTTATAGTTGGTATAAATCTTTGTATCCGCTGCCGGATCATATACCTGATAATCAATACCGTTTACAATACCCTGCATATCAAAATGCCGTGCAGACAACAGACCATTTAAACCTTCTCCATAATACTCGGTCTGAATCTCCTGTGCATAGGAATCACTGACTGTAGTGATATAATCGGCATAGACAAGACCACCCTTTAACATGTTGGCATCTTTTTTAAATTCCAGCTTATCCGGTGTAAACAGGGAAGCTGAAAATCCGGTCAGCCCCTGCATGGTCTTGATATCCCATACTCCCTGGAACTTTAAGTTGTGGATCGTCATAATACTCTTCATGCCCCAGTAAAAGGAATCAGCCTGAAATTCATTTTTTAGATATACCGGAATCAGACCCGTCTGCCAGTCATGACAGTGAATGATATCCGGACAGAAGTCGATCTGTTTTAACATGGACAAAACAGCCTTGTCAAAGAAACAGAATTTTTCAATATCATAACGGACATCACCGTACGGTACTGCACAGTTAAAATATTCCTGATTATCAATAAAATAATATGTAATGCCATCCATGACATATTTTAAAATACCGACATACTTATTCGTAATATAACTGCCGGCACTCATATAAAAATGAGCAACATATTCAAACTTGCTGCGAAACTTGTCCGGTATGCAGCTGTAATTCGGTATTACAACCCGGACATCCCACTCGTTTTTGTCAAATTCCTTCGGCAATGCTCCACATACATCTGCCAAACCCCCGGTTTTAATAAACGGAACACACTCCGATGCTGCAAAAAGTATTTTCTTCATAGCAATCTCCATTCCTGTGTTTATTCTTCAAATCTTAATTACTATTATCATATAACATTTCCGAAAAGAATACCATATTTTTTTACTGCAAAGCAGAAAAATTTAATACAATGTAAAAAACTTTTATTTTCATATAAAAAACGACACAGACTTTTCATCCATGCCGTTTATCTTATGTACCTTGAATCTTATTTATTCATCCCAGTTGTGATATACTTCCTGAACATCATCATCATCATCCAGCAGATCAAGAATACGGTTGATATTTGTTAAATCTTCCTCTGCTGTCAGCTCTACATAATTCTGTGGAATCATTGTAACCTCTGCTTCTGCCATAGGGATCTTCTCTGCTTCAAGTGCAGCGTGTACTGCCTCAAAATCATTTGGATTTGTGATGATCTCGTAGCTGTCATCTTCCTCAGAAAAATCCTCTGCGCCTGCATCAAGTGCGATCATCATCAGATCATCCGCATCCATCTCACAGTCTTCTTTTGCGATAATGATCTGTCCCTTTTCATCGAACATATAGGAAACGCATCCCTGTGTACCGATGCTTCCGTGTCCCTTTGTAAATGCGTTACGGACATTGGCAGCTGTGCGGTTCTTATTGTCGGTCAGACATTTTACGATGATAGCTGTTCCACTCGGACCATATCCCTCATAGGTACAGTACTCGTAATTGACAGAGTTTCCTTCACCGGATGCCTTTTTGATACCACGCTCAATCGTATCGTTTGGCATGTTACTTGCTTTTGCTTTGGCAATGACCTGAGCCAGTTTAAAGTTGTTTGCAGGATCCGGGCCGCCATCTTTTACTGCAACGGCAATCTCACGTCCGATAATTGTAAAAATCTTTCCTTTTGCTGCATCATTTTTTTCTTTTTTGTGCTTAATATTCGCAAATTTGGAATGTCCTGACATAAATACTTCCTCTTTTCTCACTTGTTTATTGCTTCGAAAATACATTTTATTTTATCACTATTTCCGTTTTCTGGCAAGCCTATTTATGTATACAGCTCTAAGCTTACCTCAAGCGCCTTATCTATTTTCACCAGAATCTGGGAATCTAAATGACATACCTTGTCTTTCAAACGTTTTTTATCGATTGTGCGAAGCTGCTCTAAGAGCACCACAGAATCTTTGACCAGATCATATTTTCTGCTGTCAAGTTCTACGTGTGTTGGAAGCTTCGCTTTATTCATCTGGGATGTAATTGCTGCACAGATCACGGTTGGACTGTGCCTGTTGCCAACATCATTCTGTATTATGAGCACCGGTCTTACACCGCCCTGTTCTGAGCCGATGACCGGTCTTAAATCTGCATAAAAAATATCACCACGTCTAATTACCATATACTTCCACTCCATTTTCTTGCTTTACGGATAGTATTGCCAATTTTTACTGGTGTATTCCATTCCTTTCTATTATTCCGAAAAATGATCTCTCGTACCGATGATCCGTCCACCATGGATATAAACACGTGGTATACGTTTTCCAAGATCACAGGCGAATTCATAATTAAAACGTCCGGATAACCCGCCGACCTCTTCCATGGTAATGCACTCATCACCATCCCTGCCGATCAGTATCACTTCATCCTCATTTTTAACACCCGGAATATCTGTGACATCTACCATAAACTGATCCATACAGACACGGCCAAGAATCGGTGCACGCCTTCCGTGGATCAGAACAGCTCCTTTGTTTGAAAGTCCTCTCGCGTAGCCGTCTGCATAACCGACCGGGATCGTTGCAATCATACGCGGTTCTTTTGTGACATAAGTTCCGCCATAACTGATTGCCCTGCCAGCCGGAAGCTCTTTTACATATGCAACATGTGTCACAAGCGATAATGCAGGTTTTAAGCTGATTGCCGTCTTATCCACGTCCTCAGACGGCCACATTCCATAAAGCGTAATCCCTGCACGCACCATATCCATGTTTGCCTCCGGGATATCGACAATTCCTGCACTGTTTGAGCAGTGGTGAATCGGGATACTTACCCCGCGTTCTTCTAACATGTCGATCATTTTACGGAAAAGTTTTATCTGCTGGTATGTCGGCTCCTTATCTTTTTCATCTGCTTTTGCAAAATGGGTAAAAATACCCTCCACTATAATATGCGGTAGTTTTGAAAGCTGTGCCATCTCATCCGCTACTTCTTCCGTAACCTGATAACCGATCCGGCTCATTCCGGTATCGATTGCAAAATGAATCTTGCAGTCCCTGCCGATACTTGCTGCCGCAACGGAAAGCTTTTCTGCCATCTCTCTGGTAAATACGGTCGGACGGATGCCCGCTTTGATCATATCCACATACTGATCCGGGAACACATATCCTAAGATCAGAATCGGTTTCTGTATTCCATGATTTCGAAGGATCAGCCCCTCCTCCACCGTAGCAACCGCATATCCATAAAGGTAATCGAGTTTTTCGATTGTCTCCGCGATCTCTACGGCACCATGACCATAACCGTCGGCCTTGATGACCGCCATAATTTTTGTATCTTTTGCAATGTTCCCACGCATTGCATCCATGTTGTGAAGAATTGCATCCAGATCGATCTCCGCATGCACTCTGCTGTATCTGTTCATGTTGTTCTCCAATCTATTTTTTTCATTACTTTTTTGTTCAACACAAAATCTATACGCGCTTTTACTGTTGTGTGTAAATATTTAGTACCTTTTTGATCCCGGTGATCAGATCCGAGGCTGTAAGGCCCTGTAAACCTGTCGTCTGTACCATGATATCACCTGCCAAACCGTGAAGGTATACTCCAAGAGGTGCCGCCTGATATGATGTCAGTTTCTGTGCCATAAGTGCACCGATCAAACCGCTTAGTACATCCCCGCTTCCTGCAGTTGCCATTCCCGGATTACCGGAAAGATTCAGATACCTTTTATGATCCGGCAGTGCGGTCACTGTATGTTCATCTTTCAGGACGCAAATAACCTGATTTTCATCTGCAAAATCTGCAGCTGTCTGCAGCAGATTCTTCTGGATTTCTACAACTGTTTTTCCGGTAAGCCTGCTCATCTCTCCAAGATGCGGTGTAATCACGGCAGTATTCTTAAAATTTTTCCATCTATCTGCCCCCTGCACTCCGGTGTTTTTCTGCTCTGCCACCAGATTTAATGCATCAGCATCAAAAAGAAATGCTTTATTCTCATGTGACGTTCCATATTCTAACACAAAATTTAATATCTGTGCAGAAGTTTTTTCTTTTCCTAGTCCGGGACCGATCACAATGGCATCTGCCCAGTCAAGGAGCTCCCTCAGAACCGGTTCTTCCGGTACTAAAGTTTTATCGTAAGTAGTAAGAACCGCCTCCGGAACACTGCACTGTAAAATAGTTCTGTTTCCCCCCGGAGTCAGCACACGCACCAGACCACACCCTGTGGCATAAGCTGCTTTCGCAGACAAAACTGCCGCCCCTGCCATATTGACACTTCCGGCGATCAGCAAGAGTTTTCCATAACTGCCCTTATTAGAATGGCTTTTTCTTTTTGGCAGTATCGAAAAATCTTTTTCTTCAAGTGCCATCACGGCCGGCGGTTCACCCAGCCAGCTTTCTTTCGTGATGCCAATATCACATACAATGATCCTGCCGGCATACTCATTTCCCGGCCAGAGGATACTGCCTAATTTTTCAAATGCAAATGTGATCGTAAGATCTGCACGAAACGCTGTGCCAAGAATGGCTCCCGTGTCCGCAGAGATCCCGGATGCAATGTCTACCGCCGCTTTTTCCCCGGAAAGTTCATTCATCCGGCACAGCATATCTGCATATTCACCGGTCACATCTCTTGAGAGTCCCACACCAAATATTGCATCTATTACAAGTGTAGGTCTGATCTTTTCCGGGATATCCATGTATATAGAAATACCGTATGCATTTAAAATATCCTGCTGTACCCTGTTTGACTCCGAACAGTGCTCTTTATTTCCGGCATAAACGACCGTGACAGCATGTCCTTCCAAAAATAAAAGGCGTGCGATCGCAAGACCATCTCCACCGTTATTTCCACTGCCACACACAATGAGTACTTCCGTAAGATCCACATTTTGTCTATGCAGCTCTTCCACAAATGCTATTGCAGCGCGCTCCATCAGGAGAAGTCCCGGCACCTTAAAATGTGAAATGGTATTTGCATCATATTTTTGCATTTCCCGGCTGTCTACAAGATATTTCATGAAATCCTCCTTGTTTTGCGGAGCAAAATGCGACTGCCTTTGCAGGAGCAGAGGATTTTTCTCCTTGTTTTATAAGGCAAAAAACGCCGCACATAAATCTGTGCGGCAGCTATTTGCTCTCTACATTTACAGCACCTTTTCAGTTGCCGTTTTCTTCTGCTTTTTTGTTTCTGACAATGTTGTAAGACAACTGCATCAGACTGTCGGAAAGATGTACATTCTCCACGACAACATTTTTGTCGATCAATTCAAGATCTACATGGGCAAAATTCCAGATTGCACGGATTCCAAGTCCGACCAGCCTGTTTGCAATCGCATCTGCCTTTTCCTTCGGCATGGTCAGCGCTGCGATATCTACCTGATTTTCTTCACAGAAACTCTCTAATTCATCTAACATACGGATTTTGATCCCGCGTACAGTCACTCCGTCAAGCGCCGGATTTACATCAAAAAGTCCTATGATAACAAAGCCAAGTTTCTCAAATTTTACATAATTGGTAAGTGCCTGACCAAGGTTACCGGCACCCATTACAATAATATTGTGTCTCTCATTCAAACCTAAGATCTTACCGATCTCTTCATATAAATATTTTACATTATAGCCGTAGCCCTGCTGACCGAACCCGCCAAAATTATTCAGATCCTGTCTGATCTGGGATGCGGTCACATTCATCCGTTTGCTCAGATCATTGGATGATATACGCTCCACACCGGCATCTAATAGTTCTCCGAGGTAACGGTAATAACGCGGCATCCTTCGGATCACTGCCTGTGATATCTCTTTTTCCTGCACAAAAGGTTCCACCTTTCTTACGTTCTCTCGTTTATTATAGTGATTTCCCCTGTGTCTGTCAATGTGTGAAATTTTTAACTATCTTTAGCTCCATCCAGCTGCATTGACAGATCTTCCCACGTTTCATAGCAGGTTTCAAGGCGTTCCCTGCACTCCTGCTGTCGTGCAGCAAGTTCATTTAACTTTGCGGAATTGACTGCATTTTCCGGCTTCGCACATTCTTCATCGATCGCGCTTATCTCTTCTTCTAATGCTGCAATCTCATCTTCTATTTTTTTCAGACTGTTTTCAATCTTACGGATCCTTGCCTGTTCTGCCTTCTGCGCCTGCCAGTCAAGTTTATTGACCGCATCATCCTGTTTTCCTGCCTGAATATCCGATATTTCCTGTGGTTTTACATACAGTTGCGTCATGATATCGTGTTTTTCCAGATAATAATCATAGTTTCCAATATAATTTACAACTGTCTCACCTGTCAGCTCAAGGATCCTCGTCGCCGTCTGATTGATAAAATAGCGGTCATGGGAAACGAAAAATACGGTTCCGGTATACTGGTTTAACGCAGATTCCAAAATTTCTTTGGATGTAATATCCAAATGGTTCGTCGGCTCATCAAGAATCAGAAAATTCGCATCGGAAAGCATTAATTTTGCTAAGGAAACACGTCCTCTCTCTCCACCGCTCAAATCTGAAATGCGCTTAAACACATCATCATTTGTAAACAAAAATGCTGCTAACACATTGCGGATCTTCGTATTATTCAGCCCCGGATAGGCATCTGAGATTTCCTCAAAGATCGTCTTTTCCATATGTAAAAGCTGATGTTCCTGATCGTAATATCCGATATGCACATTCGAACCAAGTGTCACGGTACCGCCATCTGCCGGAATCAGATTATTGATGATCTTTAGTATGGTCGTTTTACCAGTTCCATTGTTACCGATCAGCGCCACCCGTTCCCCACGTTTGATCTCAAATGAAATATCCGAAAACAATGTGACCGGCGGATAGGATTTTGCAAGATTTGACACGGTAAGGACGTCATTTCCGCTGACCACATTTGGCTCTAACACGATCTTAATATCCGTATTATCCTCAACCGGCTTTTCAATGCGTTCAATCTTATCTAACATTTTCTCACGGCTTTCCGCACGCTTGATAGATTTTTCGCGGTTGAATGATTTTAATTTTGTAATAACTTCTTCCTGGTGTCTGATCTCATGCTGCTGGTTGTAATACTGTTTTAACAGATCTTCACGAACTTTTGCTTTTTTCTTTGCAAAATCCGAATAATTTCCCTGATATACATACGCTTTATGCTGGAAAATCTCTACAACTTTTGTGACAACACGATCCAGAAAATAACGGTCATGTGCTACGATCACAACAGCCCCTTTGTAAGCCCGCAGAAAATTCTCAAGCCAGCAGATCGACTCCATATCCAGATGGTTCGTCGGCTCATCTAAAAGCAGTACATCCGGCTTTGTGACTAAAAGTTTGCCAAGGGAAACTCTTGTTTTCTGTCCTCCGGATAACTCGCTCATCTGTTTGCTCAAATCTTCATCTGAAAAACCAAGTCCTTTTAAAATACCGGTCACTTCACTGCGGTATGCATATCCGCCCTGCAGTTCAAATTCATGGCTCTGGCGGTGATAAATATCCATCAGCTTTTCTAATTCTTCACCGGTACGGCTGTTCATCTCAGACTCCATATCACGAAGTTTCTGTTCCATTTCCAGAATATCGGTTCTTGCATAAAGAACCTCATCATAGATGGTTCTGTGACCGGATACATCCTGATACTGTGCTAAGTAGCCGATTGTCTTATCCTTTGCAAGAATCACTTCACCGGCATCGGACGTTTCTTCACCCATAATAATTTTAAGCAGCGTAGACTTGCCGGCACCATTGATGCCGACAATCGCTGCTTTTTCATTTGCTTCAATATGAAAACTTACATCTTTTAATATCTCATCTGTTCCAAAAGACTTTGAGATACTCTGACATGACAAAATCATTTTAAACTTTCCTCTAACGTCGTTCTGATTGCCTTGATAAAATCTTCGCTGTTTAATACGACCGGATTCGGATTCGTAGTAATCAGCGCAAGGTCTTTTGTCATTTTACCATCTTCAATGGTCTTAATACAAGCCTTTTCGAGTTTTTCTGCAAAATCGGACAATGCAGCATTCGAATCAAGCTCTCCGCGTTTCTTAAGTGCTCCCGTCCATGCAAAAATGGTTGCAACAGAGTTCGTGGATGTTTCCTCACCTTTTAAGTGTTTGTAATAATGACGCTGTACCGTTCCGTGTGCAGCCTCATACTCATAATAGCCATCCGGAGAAACCAGCACGGAAGTCATCATGGCAAGCGAACCAAATGCACTGGAAACCATATCACTCATGACATCTCCGTCATAGTTTTTACATGCCCAGATATAACCGCCTTCAGATTTCATCACACGGGCAACCGCATCATCAATTAAAGTATAGAAATAAGTAATGCCTGCTTTTTCGAATTTTTCTTTGTATTCTGCATCAAAGATCTCCTGGAAAATATCTTTAAATGTGTGATCGTATTTTTTGGAGATCGTGTCTTTGGTTGCAAACCACAGATCCTGTTTTGTATCAAGTGCATAGTTAAAGCAGCTCTTTGCAAAACTTTCAATCGAATTGCAAAGGTTGTGCTGTCCCTGAACGACACCTGCTCCGGTAAAGTTATGAATCAGTTCTCTTGTTTCTGTGCCGTCCTCTGCAGTATAAACCAGCTCACATTTACCTGCTCCCGGAATCTTCATCTCGGATGCTTTGTATACATCACCATAGGCATGACGTGCAATCGTGATGGGCTTTTTCCAATTTTTTACACATGGCTCAATGCCTTTTACAACGATCGGTGCACGGAATACCGTACCGTCTAACATGGCACGGATCGTACCATTCGGACTCTTCCACATTTCTTTTAGGTTGTATTCAGTCATACGCGCTGCATTTGGTGTAATCGTTGCACATTTTACAGCAACACCGTATTTTTTTGTGGCATTGGCAGAATCAACGGTTACCTGGTCATTTGTTTCATTGCGATGCTCTAATCCAAGATCATAATACTCTGTCTTTAAATCAATAAACGGAAGAAGTAACTCATCTTTGATCATTTTCCAGAGGATTCTTGTCATCTCATCTCCGTCCATCTCTACCAGTGGGGTTGTCATTTTGATTTTTTCCATTGTGTTCTCCTTTTCTATTGAAATAAATTGTCCCATCCGTAATTATCCATATTGTGAATGGTGTTCATCATGTGCTCATTCGCCAGTTTCTCTGCCAGACCGGCATCATGCTTCTTTAATGCCTCCACGATCTGTCTGTGTTCCTGATTTGACTGTACAGAACGCTTCGGATCTGCAAGTGTGATTTTTCGCACGCGTTGTACATAATGATGAAAATCAAGCAGCACATGTTTTAATTCTTTGCTGTCGGAAGCATTGTATAAAATTTCATGGAAACGGTTGTCAAGTTCCACAACCTGTTCCGAATTTCCTTTTGCAGCATGAAAATCCGACAGATATATATTTTCATCCAGTTCATCTAACTGTTCTTTGGTGATCTTATCCGCTGCCCACTTTGCACACAGTCCCTCCAGACGCGACCGTATCTCGTAGATATCCTGAATATCTTTTTTGGAAATACCTACGACATAAGCACCTTTATTCGGGATAATGGTAACCAGTCCCTCAAGTTCAAGCTGGCGGAGTGCCTCACGCACCGGAGTACGGCTGACACCTAACTCCTCACCAATATTTTTTTCCTTTAACTCCTCGTCTGTCGCATATTTTCCGGACAAAATATTTTCACGGATCGTATGAAACACACGGGAACTTAAGGAATAATTATCCTCTCCCATATATGACACCTCATGCTCCTATTGTTACATTTAATTCCTTGCAGCATTTTTCAATTTCTTCCACTAATTCTTTATCGGTCAATACCGTAACACGTCCATCCTCGTACTGTTTATCTACCCATACTTTTACTTTTTTCACAAGCTCTGAGTTTTTGTCTACGCTCTTATCTTTCGGAAGATGGTAATAAGAGTTGATCCAGAGAGCGATTCCGGCAAGACCGGATGTGTTGGAAACAGATACTAATGGTGGTCTGTTTAAAAATTTTCCGGTATCAAAAATATTGTAAATCTCCTCATTTTTGAGAAGTCCGTCCGCATGGATCCCGGCTCTTGTGACATTGAAGTTGCTGCCGACAAACGGGGTACGGCTCGGCTGTACATAGCCTAATTCTTTCTCAAAATACTCTGCCAGTTCTGTGATCACGGTAGTGTCCATGCCATCGAGTGTTCCCTTCAACTGTGCATATTCAAATACCATTGCCTCAAGCGGTGTGTTACCGGTACGCTCTCCGATTCCAAACAGGGAACAGTTGACTCCGCTTGCACCGTAAAGCCATGCGGTCGTGGAGTTGTTAACTGCCTTGTAGAAATCGTTGTGGCCATGCCACTCGATCAGTTCAGAAGGCACACCTGCATGTGTGGTCAGACCGTAGATGATACCCGGCACGCTTCGCGGAATCACGGCACCCGGGAAGTTAACGCCATAACCCATAGTATCGCAGGCACGGATCTTGATCGGAATCTTATATTCATCCATCAGTTTCATAAGTTCTACACAGAACGGGATGACAAAGCCGTAAATATCAGATCTTGTGATATCTTCCAAGTGGCAACGTGGACTGATACCTGTCTCTAAGCACTCACGGATGACACTTAAGTAAAGATTCATAACCTCTCTTCTTGTCATTTTCATCTTATAGAAAATATGGTAGTCAGAGCAGCTTACCAGAATACCTGTTTCACGCAGACCGATATCTTTTACTAACTGGAAATCCTGTTTGCTTGCACGGATCCAGCTGGTAACTTCCGGAAATTTATAACCACGTTCCAGGCATTTGTAAACAGCATCTCTGTCTTTTTTACTATATAAAAAGAATTCACTCTGGCGGATCAGACCTTTTGGGCCGCCCAGGCGGTGCAGATAATCGTAGATCGTCACGATCTGCTCTGTGGTATACGGTGCCCTTGACTGCTGACCGTCACGAAATGTCGTATCTGTGATCCAGATATTTTCCGGCATATTATGCGGAACAATTCGATCGTTGAATGCGATCTTCGGGATCTCATCATACGGAAACAGATTGTGGAATACATTTGGTTCCTTTACATCTGCCAACTGATAAAAATGCTCTTCAAGCTGCAGCAGATTCGTTTTCTTATTCATTACAACTTCTCTCATAACGTAAATCCTTCTTTCTGCCATGGCACTTGTGCCATTGACACCTGTGCCATGAATGCATATTTTTACTTTTAGAGTGAATATTTTTTCATGCATAATTGTATACAATTATACTTTTTCTATATTCTATACATTTCTTCTCTTATTTGTCAAGGCATAAAATTTTATATTTTCTATAACCTGAAATTATAAGTATGCATAATCATATATTCAAAAAAATTTATTCAAATCTGTAACACTTATTCTGCGCTCACATAAGATACAGTGTAAGAAAAAACCTGGAGGTTTTATATGAGTGATTTAGCTGCAACAAACTGTGGTGGTGGATGTTCCTGTAACGAGGGAGGATGCAATTCCATTCTCTGGATCATCATCTTATTATGCTGCTGTGGCGGCAATGGTGGTTTCTGCGGTGGAAACAATGGATGTGGAGGCAACAATGATTGTCTTTGGATCATCCTGCTTCTCTTCTGCTGTGGCGGATGCGGCGGAAACAATGGATGTGGTTTCTGCTAGTCAGATCATCTGTTCTGAAATGGCGGTCGGATATTCCGGCCGCCCTATAAGATTTATAAAGAAAAACGTCTCTGCCTGTTATGGAAGAGACGTTTTTGTATGTCAGCAGAATTTACGGACGCTTTGTGTTCTGATCCCGTGCAGCATACTCACGGTCTTTTTCCCGATTCTGCTGCTGCATCATCTTCTCGTAGATTCCACATTCCTTTGGCACTTTCTTTTTTCTGGCACATTCCTCATCTATCTCATAAACACTGTTTCCATCAATAATCAGCATATTTGATTCCTCCTCCCGTTTTATTTTATGCCGACTGCCTGATACCGTCACTAAAACTGTCCCCTCATCCATGTGATATCTGGCATAATCTATTTTCCGGGTTCATAAACTAAAAGAAAAAAGGCATCTTTATGGAACCAAATTCATTTACGCCCTTTGATAATATGACACAGACCCGTGAACTGCAAATGTTAAAAACTGCGATTCCCTATATGAAAGGTGACCAGAAAAAGCAATTTGCTATTCTGATCAAATATATGGAATTACAGAATACGATCCAGGTATTCAACCAGGAGGATAAAGTCATGTCCATGTGCTCTGTCAGTGAGGATGAAAATTCTACTCTTGCCATGTTAAATGACCTTCGGAAATTCTGTACAGACAAAGAGCTTGAAACACTTGATATGATCACAAATATGGTCTCTATGATGGAAACCTATGAGACTATTTTTGCATAATATATTGTAAGAAAACTGCCAAAACAAAGCATTACATTTTTGAAAGGAATAAATAGTGATGGAAAATGATTTCTGGAATAATCCGGGGTTAAAAAATATGTCCCCGGAAAAACTGCAGTTTTTAATGAATTTTGCATCAAAAGAAAAACCAACAAACATTAAAGATATGATGCCGTTTCTTCTTGGCACCATGAATGCAGCAAAAACAAATAATATCCAGTTCACAGACCCCGAAACAGAGCTGCTTGTCACCCTGCTAAAACAAAACATGTCAAAAGAGGAATCTGAGAAGGCCGATAAAATTATCCGGCTCATGAAAGACCGGAAGCAAAATTAACTAATAAAAGGGATGGAACACTCCACCCCTTTTGTACCTGCATATTTATTTATGATTTCTTAACATTTTCTCAAGTCTACCAGATGGAAGCTACACTTACCTCTAATAATTTATCGATCGGCGCCGGACTCTTTCCCATACCATCTGTACCCTCAAAATATTTTGCACTTGCCGATTCAAATAAAACAAACACCGTACCATCTGCAATAGCAACTTCTTCCGAACAAGGTGGCATCTCCACTTTTACCTTCGGTTCATTTGGTTTTTTGTCCAATGAAAGAAGAGAAGAATAAACTTTTAAATAAGAAGAATTATTTCTTCCATAGGAAGTGCTTAAATAAATTGATCCGTTATCATCGAATGCCACTCCCTGCACTTTACTCGGAAGATTATAGTTGCTGACTGCCGTCAGCTTATCTTCTTTTTTATCATAGCTGTATGAATACATCTCGGAATCAAAAAATCTGGTGTGTGTAGCAACCCAGAGTCTGCCACCGTAGCAGGTAATGCAGGATGGTGTATTTTTCAGGCGGTATTCGTCTGACAATGCCGATGCATCAATGCAATATTCCGGCGCATCCTGTGCGATTTTTGTAATATATTCATAGGAAATACGCTCTAAGGTATTGGAATTTGAATGGCAGATCCAGACATTCTCGCCATCAAAAGCAATACCGCCAAGATGACTTTCTTTTTTCATGCCAAGTGTTACCAGATATTCGCCGCTCTCACGATCAAACACCATCAGTGATCCAAGATTTTTGCGATCTTCCGAATATGCAGTAATAAGAATATAATCCGGTGTGAAACAAAGTCCCTGCATACACTGGCTGGAACTGCTGATCAGATTATCCTTATAGTCTTTTTCCCTGGTAGAAGGCATTCCCGGAATAGAAAGATCATCCAAAAAAGTATAGGAACATTCCTTTAACTCTTTCTGACTGTTGTCACGAATCGTGCCTGTCTGATAAGAATACATTTCCACATTATAATGATTGTCAATATTTTTTGTCCATTTTGCAAAAAGTACCATATTCGCCGGACTGTCTTCATCTATTTTCGTAACTTTTCTGGAATAGCTGCAGTCTGCATACCAGCCAGCAAAATTGTAACCCATTTTAACCGGCACGTCCAGTGTAAAAGGAAGTTCTTCTTTTTGGATTGTTTTTTGATTATTGCTGCTGTTAATACCGCCATTTACCTCATATACAATGTGATACTCTGACGGATCCTGTGTATCAAAAAAATCAAATGTAACATCATCACTGGTAATGGTTTCCTTTGAAGTATCAGGGAGAATGATCATACTGCAGGCACGAACCAGTTTCGGATCGCTTACAAGAAAAATAAATACATATAAAATTACAAATAGTTCTTTGCAAATTTTTCTGCCATACCGCATATCCATTCCTCCCTGTTTTCTTTTTAATTACACACACCGGAAAATGTTACATCCAGTCTGTGTTTTTATCCTGCTTTCGGGAAGAACTGTTTCTTTCAGAAACTGTTTTATGAATTATCCGTATTATCAAGTTTGCCTGCCCTCTCTGCGATCTCCTTTTCCTGGATATCAGAAGGTGTCTGCTCATATCTTGCAAACTCATAGGAAAATGTTCCGCTTCCACCGGTCATGGATCGTAAATCTGTGTTGTATCCATATAATTCCATGTAAGGAATATCAGCTACGATCTCCTGATAACCGTGTTCCGTCGGATTCATTCCAAGTACACGTCCACGGCGTTTGTTTAAGTCTCCCATAATGTCACCTGTGTATTTGTCAGGTACAACAACTTTTAAGGATGCGATCGGCTCTAACAGAATTGGTGATGCTTCCATAATGCCTTTTTTGAATGCCTGAAGAGCCGCAACCTTAAATGCCATCTCAGAAGAGTCTACCGGATGATAGGATCCATCATATAATACTGCCTTTACTCCTACCACAGGATAAGCTGCCATCGGTCCTTTCACAACTCCTTCCTGGATTCCTTTTTCCACCGCCGGGAAGAAGTTTTTTGGAACTGCTCCGCCGACAACGCATTGTTCAAATACATATGGTGTTTCAAGATCCCCGGAAGGTTCAAAGGTCATCTTAACGTGACCGTACTGTCCATGACCGCCGGACTGTTTTTTGTACTTGTATTCCACATCCGCTTTCTTACGAATGGTCTCCCGGAATGCTACTTTTGGTTTTTTCAGTTCAATCTGAACTTTGTATCTCTCTAACAGTTTGCTTGCCACAACATCAAGGTGCTGGTCTCCCATACCGTAAAGTAATGTCTGGCCATTTTCACTGTCATTGACTGTTTTTAATGTAAGATCTTCGAGCATCAGCTTTTGCAATGCCTGCGAGATCTTATCTTCATCTCCTTTGTTGACTGCCTTATAACGTTTATAAGTATATGGTGTGGAGATCTGTGTTCTTATATACAGGATCGGGTTCGCTTTGGTAGAGAGGGAATCTGTGGTAGCTGCTTTAGTCAGCTTCGCTAACGCTCCGATATCTCCCGCATGCAGTTCCTTTACTTCCTCCGGCTTATTGCCACAGAGTACATAGATCTTTCCGATTTTTTCCTCTGTATCTTTATGCTGGTTGTAAAGAAGATCATCTGTTTTGATGACTCCGGAATTTACCTTGATCAAAGAATATTTTCCGATGAACGGGTCTGCGATCGTCTTGAAGATATAGGCTGACTTTGGCTTTGCAAAATCATAGTCTGCATTGTAAACCTCGTTGGACTTTGCATTGATTCCGGTGCAGGAACGTTTTTCCGGACTCGGAAGATATTTTACAATGTCAACCATCAGTGTATACATACCCCGTGCAAGGATATTTGATCCCATCAGCACAGGAACGATGCTTCCATCGGATACATTCACACGGAGTGCCTGGCGGATCTCGTCCTCAGAGAACTCTTCTCCTCCAAAATAACGATCCATAAATTCTTCGCTTGTCTCCGCAACAGCTTCCATCAATGCTTCCCTGCAGATACCGAGATTCTCTTTGGAATATTCCGGCACTTCTACCTTTTCCACTTCGCCGTTATCTTTCCAGCGTTTTGCCCGCTGCTGTAATACATTGACATAACCGACGAACTGTCCGTTTTCACGGATCGGAAGATGGAAAGGTGCGATCCGCTTGCCGTATAGCTGCTGTAAATCTTCTACGACCTGCCGGTAACTTGCCTCATCGATATCCATATCTGTAACAAATACCATACGCGGCAGTTTGTATGTCTCACATAACTCCCATGCCTTCTTTGTGCCGACTTCAATGCCAGCCTTACCGGATACTACGATAATTGCTGCATCCGCAGCACTGACTGCTTCTTCTACCTCCCCTACAAAATCAAAATAACCAGGTGTATCAAGGATATTGATCTTGGTATCACCCCAGACAATCGGTATCACAGTTGTGTTGATGGAAAAATGACGTTTGATTTCTTCTTTGTCATAATCGCTGATCGTGTTACCATCGGTAACTTTTCCCATGCGTGTTGTCATCCCCGCAAGATAAGCCATCGCCTCGGCGAGACTTGTTTTACCACATCCACCATGTCCAAGCAGAACCACATTACGAATCTTGTCAGTTGTGTAAACGTTCATAGCAAATCCTCCAATACATATTTTTTAGTCGATACCTCTGAAACGGCATTCGCTGTATGGTTATATTTTACTAAATTTACACGTTTATTACAACTTATTTATTCATATTTACTAACTATTTTTATATTACCCAAAATTTGTTTATATATTATGTATGCATTTTAAATATTTTATAACCATTTGCATGGAATGTTTACATAGTGTTCACATTTCATCCATACTTTGATTATTTTTTCATGCAATATGCACTTTTATACTTTAACGTGTTGACTTTCTTGCAATTTATGTCTATGATAGGTAAAGAATTATGAGAACAGAACTTTAACATCTAACAGGGGGATTTCCATATATGTCACTTCAGAAAATCGGCTTTATCGGACTCGGACTCATTGGTGGTTCCATTGCCAAAAAACTGCATGCACTTCATCCGGAGCTCACAATAATTGCAACTGCACACCATGCAGAAACAGTTGCCGAAGCTTATAAAGAACATTTGATCATAAACAATACACCATGTGAACTGAAGGATTTCGCAGACTGCGATTACATTTTTCTGTGCACGCCGACCAAGAAAAATATTGAATATCTGCAGCAGTTGAAAGATGTAATTTCTCCGGACTGCATCATCACGGATGTCGGCAGTGTCAAGACGGAGATCCACAGAGAAGTGATAAGACTCGGCCTTGAAGCCAATTTTATCGGCGGTCATCCGATGGCGGGTTCTGAGAAGACCGGTCTTTCTAATGCTTCAGAGACGCTTTTGGAAAATGCTTACTATATTATCACACCGACCACAAAGAGTCCTTCCCCTGCTGTGGAAGAACTGACCGGGCTGGTGCGCTCTCTCGGCGCAATTCCTCTGGTTTTAGGTTATGAGCAGCACGATTATGCGACCGCAGCGATCAGTCATCTGCCGCATGTGATCGCATACAGCCTTGTCAACCTGGTGCGGGAATCGGATGATGAGAATGAAATTATGAAAACTATCGCGGCCGGAGGTTTTAAAGATATCACACGTATCGCATCCTCATCCCCTGTCATGTGGGAAAATATCTGTTTATCCAATCAGGAACAGATTTTAAAATTATTGGACAACTATATCCATACATTAGAGGTAATGCGCACGAACATTGCAGATGCAGATTCCCCTGCACTGTTAGATGCCTTTACTGCAGCCAAAGATTACCGTGATTCCATCACGATCACGGCAAAAGGTGCTTTGAAGAATGTTTACGAACTGTACTTAGACCTGATTGATGAGACCGGTGGGATCGCCACCGTCGCAACGATCCTTGCGAGCAATAATTTAAGTATCAAAAATATCGGGATCATTCACAACCGTGAGTTTGAAGGCGGTGTTTTGAGACTGGAAATGTATGACGGAGAGTCATTAGCGCTGGCGGTTGCACTGCTTAAGAAACATCATTATACGATTTATGAAAGATAGAAAAAACGCCGTATGGTCAGATTCAGAATGACCGTACGGCGTTTTTCTGCTCTTTGTAAAACAGCAAAAGCCCATACTCCAGACAATCAAAAAGCTGTATCCCGACGTTAATCAGGAATACAGCCTCTTGAGTTGAACTGTTTACATTATAAACTAGTTCATGGATACAAATATAGTTTAGCACACTTTTATAAAATCTACAATAGTAAATTTCATAAAATTTAAAATTTTTTTCAAAAAAGGATTTTCACCTCTATTTTCATTCCACACAATCTTCTCTGTAAATTCACGCAACTTCCAACCCGGCTTCATCTAACCGTCACATTCCCCCGATAGAATACAGCTATCAACAAAAAAGGAGTGACAAACATTATGAAATATCAAAAAGCATTATTATGTATCACATTGGCAGGAACACTGATTTTTTCCGGATGCGGCAGCACAAACAATAGTACAGGTAATAACACAAATACCTCTTCTTCTGTAGAAAGCACAGTGGAAACATCTACGGAGGACACTGATGTAAAATCAGATGAAAACACGGTAACCGGAATGATTTCCGAAATTACCGACAGCACGATCACAGTTGCAGCCATGCCGGGCGGCGGTCAGGGCGAAGCACCGGGCAATCCACCGAGCGATAACAACGGTGGTGCCCCAGCAGGCAACGGGAACTCTGACAACAACGATTCAACAGAGGCACCTGACAAACCTGACTCTGATGGCGCAGATTCCACCGAAACCCCTGGCAATCCGCCTAGTGGAGACAACAATTCTGCCCCTTCCGACAACGGCGGTGCCCCGGATATGGGCAATATGTCAACCGAGACAATCAATCTGACCGACTCTATCATCTATTATGACAAAGATGGAAAAGAAACAACACTTTCCGCTTTATCAGAAGGTACTATGGTAACGATCACCTTAGATGATGATGGTAACGCTGCAACTGTAACGATCTCTGACAACGCCGGCGGTCAGCCGGGAGGTAACACTCCAGGCGGAGGCGCTCCGGGAGGCAGCACTTCCTCCCAGCCGGAATCTTACAATGCCGTAACCGAATATACGGAAGATACCGAAGTTTCCGATGAGACTTTCTCTTCCACCGGATCCGATGAAAATGCGGTTCTTGTTTCAAATGGCGCAAACGTTACTTTAAAAGATATCACATTAGACCGCACTTCCTCCGACAGTACCGATGGCGATTCGTCCAGTTTTTACGAAGATCATCTGAGACAGCATCAGCCAGCTTGACGTTTCCCTTGAAAATAAAAGTACCTGGACCGGAAGTTTTGTTCAGGATGAAAGCAATGCCGGAAATGGCGGAGACGGTTATGCAAATCTGACCATTGACAGCAGTTCTACCTGGATCGTTGATGGGGACAGCACTCTCTCCTCTTTAACCTGCAAGGGAACCATTACAGATGAGGATGGCAACACCGTTACCGTCAAAGGCTCTGATGGAACCACTTATGTGGAAGGTACAAGCGATTATACAATTACCGTAAGTTCTTATGAAGCATAATTAATTTTATGACTTACAAATAATTTATTCGTATACCTATGCTTTCATAAATGATAGCTTATGGACGAAGAATGACAGAAATAAAAAGAGCCAGACAGATCATCTTTATTTTAGGATGTGACCTATCTGGCTCTCTTCGATTTTTTGCATTTATCCTGTCATCAAAAGCATACTTCATCTCTTATACTTTTATGCTTCACGAAACACCTGATAAATATCTATTTTTATTGCATCTGTATCCGACATTCCAATAAAAGTTGCCCCATATTTGTCGGTTCCATCTTCCATTTTCTGCTTACGCACGATCTCGATGACTGCATCGATCACCTCTTTCGTCCATATCTGGATTCTGGTATTATAATATTCCCCCACTTCCAAAGGTTCGTCGGACTGGAAGCCGATTCCGCCGCGCGAAACATCCGTAACTACAATCTGCGTGTAATTATATGTCGTCGTTCCATCTTCTGTCAGACGTTCTAACTGGATGGAAACGTCGAGTTTTAAACGCTTATGATGTCTTTTCTCTTCCATTCCGTAATTCTCCTTCTCTTTCGTGATTTTTTCAAGCAATCATTTTGCCCGTAAATCATGCTGTCTGTTGCATCTTTTCAGATCATTTAAACTGTTGTATCCGTTATCAGCATTGCATCCCCAAAGCTAAAGAAACGATATTTCTCCTGCACGGCAATTTCATATGCGTTTAACACATGTTCCCGTCCTGCCAGTGCTGAAACTAACATTACCAGTGTGGATTCCGGCAAATGGAAATTGGTAATCAGGGAATCAATGACTTTAAACCTGTAACCCGGATAAATAAAGATCTCTGTCCATCCGCTTGTCTCGCGCAGGAAACCGTTCTCGTCCGATGCCGCCTCTAAAGTACGCGTGCTGGTCGTTCCTACCGCAATGACACGATGTCCGGTCTCTTTTGCATGGTTGATCTTATCTGCCTCGGACTGTTCGATCCGGTAAAATTCCGAATGCATATGGTGTTTTAATACATCCGTCTCCTTGACCGGGCGGAATGTACCAAGCCCTACATGAAGTGTCACCTCTGCGATCTCCACACCCATTTCCTTTACTTTTTTTAATAATTCCGGTGTAAAATGGAGTCCCGCTGTCGGTGCAGCGGCAGAGCCATCATACTTTGCATATACCGTCTGGTAACGGTTTTTATCCTGAAGCTGATGTGTGATATAAGGCGGCAGCGGCATCTGTCCAAGCTGGTCTAAAATCTCCTCAAAAATTCCATCATAGTGGAACTGGATCAGACGGTTCCCCTCTTCCACGATATCAATGACCTCACCGGTCAGAAGTCCATCGCCAAAACTGATCTTTGTTCCGACTTTACATTTTTTGCCCGGTTTTACAAGGGTTTCCCAGATATCATTTTCCTTACGTTTCAACAGAAGGATCTCGATCTTTGCCTCTGTGCCCTCTTTCACTCCGTACAGTCTTGCAGGAATTACTTTCGTATTGTTAATGACAAGGCAGTCTCCCGGTCTTAAATAATCTGTAATATCCTTAAAAACACGATGTGTCACTTCACCGGTATTTTTATCCAATACCATCAGCCGCGAACTGGAACGGTCCTCTAACGGGTCCTGTGCGATCAGCTCCTGTGGCAGGTCATAATAAAAATCTTTTACGTCCATGATAATCCTCATTCAATATACTACAAATACCTGATCCGGCAGAAAACCGGATCAGGCACTACTTACATGCATATGCTTTTTGTTTTATTTTCTTAATTCAGCACCGACACGCTCAAGTGCATTTACAATCCTATCCATTGCACCAGTGATATCGGCATCCTCTAAGTTTCTGTCCTTTGCACGGAAAGACAAGGAGTATGCGATTGATTTATATCCCGGTTTGATCTGTGCTCCCTCATAGATATCAAACAGATCGTATTTCTCTAAGAACTGACCGCCCTTTTCATCGAAGATCTTCTCGATATCGCCTGCAAGCACTTTCTTCGGAACAACCATGGAGATATCTCTGGCTGCAGCCGGGAATTTAGCGATTCCCTCATATTTGTGGTCGAAAGATGCGTGGGATACGATCTCTGGCATATCAAGTACTGCAACATAAACGCGCTCTTTGATTGCATAATTTGCAGCAACGGTCGGATGAACCTCACCGAGATAACCGATCACAGTGCCATCATAAACAACATTTGCCTGACGTCCCGGATGTAAGAATGGTTTTCCGGCTTCAGGATCATATTCCGGTTTCAGTTTCATACCTGCTTTATAAAGGAACTCCTCGATAACACCCTTCATGGTAAAGAAGTCACCCTCTCCATACATTCCAAGTGTAAACTGCATACGCTCCTCCGGCAGTTCTGTCACCGGTACCTGTTTTGGCAGATAAATATTTCCAAGCTCGTATAAACGCACATTTTTATTTCTGCGGTTAAAGTTTGTGGAAAGTGATGTCAGCATACCATTTAAGGAAATCGTTCTCATGATAGAGAAATCCTCTCCGAGCGGATTGCTGATCACAACCGCTTTGCGGAGCGGTGAATCCTGTGGCAGTAATAATTTATCGTATACTTTCGGGCTCTCAAAGGAATACGTCATGCCCTGTGAAAATCCGCAGAACTCTGCGATCTCTCTTGCTACTGCCTCGATGCGGAGTTTGAAGGTAAGTTTTCCTGTGGTAGCCTCACCGCTTGGCAGTGTGGTCGGAATCTTATCATAACCGAAGAATCTTGCCACTTCCTCTGCAAGGTCGGCGTCACACTCTAAGTCCTGTCTCCAGGATGGAACGATCACTTCGTTCGAAGCCGGATCATAGCCGAGGTCGATCTTTGAGAAATAAGCCAGCATTATCTCTTTTGCAATGTCCGTTCCAAGTAGTTTGTTGTATTTCTCCGGCTCGAATGGAATACGTTTATCCCCTTTGACATTCGGGTAAACATCCACAACGCCGCCGACAACTTCTCCGGCACCAAGTTCCTCTATAAGCTGGCATGCACGGTTCATTGCCTCGATCGCTGTGTTTGGATCTAAGCCTTTTTCAAATTTTGCGGAAGCATCTGTACGCAGACCAATCTTTCTTCCTGACAGACGGATATTTGTTCCATCGAAGCATGCAGCTTCAAACAGCATTGTTTTAACATTGTCCGTGATCATGGAGTTTTCTCCACCCATGATACCTGCAATACCGATGGCTTTTCTTCCATCACAAATCATTAATACAGAGTCATCTAAGGTGCGTTCCTGACCGTCTAAAGTCACAAACTGCTCACCCTTTGCAGCGCGTCTTACTACGATCTCTTTGTCCTCGATCGTGTCAAGGTCATAGGCATGCATCGGCTGTCCATACTCTTCCATCACATAGTTTGTGATATCTACAATGTTATTGATCGGGCGGATTCCCTGCGCACGCAGTCTGCACTGCATCCATTCCGGCGACGGTGCGATCCTGATATTTTTTACCACTCTTGCGGTGTAACGGGAACAGAGCTTATCATCTTTTACAGATACTTTGATGTAATCGTTAACATCTTCATTATTACCTGTTTCTGTCACAACCGGAGGAACAAACTCTTTTCCGAACGTAGCTGCCGCCTCTCTCGCAATACCTAAAATAGAGAAACAGTCTACTCGGTTTGAAGTGATCTCATATTCCACAACCGTGTCATCTAATCCAAGATAACTGATAGCGCTCTCTCCGACCGGAGCATCTTCCGGCAGGATATATAAACCGTTTTCCGGTGCAAGTGGGAACATATCTCTGTTTGAACCAAGTTCCTCGATGGAGCACATCATACCGTTTGACTCCACACCGCGCAGTTTTCCTTTTTTGATCTTAATACCGCCCTCGGTCTTGCTGCCGTCATGACCTCCGGCAACTTTTCCACCGTCTAATACAACCGGTACTTTGCACCCTTCAGTCACATTCGGAGCACCTGTCACAATCTGTATTGTCTCCGTTCCGATATCTACCTGGCAGATCACAAGTTTGTCCGCATCCGGATGTTTCTCAATGCTTTTTACCTGTCCGATCACAATTTTATCAAGATCCTCATCCATGTTCTCATATCCTTCTACCTTAGAACCGGATAATGTCATGGCATCCATATATTCCTGTGGTGTACAGTCAAGACCTGGAACTAAGTCTTTGATCCACTTTAATGAAGTATTCATAATGCTATATTCTCCTATCTTTTCCTAGAACTGATTTAAAAATCTCTGATCATTTTCATAGAGCAGACGCATATCATCGATCTCATATTTGAGCAGTGCAATACGCTCTAATCCGATACCGAACGCAAATCCTGAGTATTCTTCCGGATCAATACCGCTCATACGCAGTACACGCGGATGTACCATACCACAGCCTAAAATCTCAATCCATCCTTCACCCTTACAGAAACGGCATCCTTTCCCGCCGCATTTAAAACAGGTCACGTCCATCTCGGCAGACGGCTCTGTGAATGGGAAGTGATGCGGACGGAATTTTACTTTGGTATCCTGTCCGAATAACTGTCTTGCGAATTCTGCAAGTGTTCCCTTTAAATCAGAAAACGTAATGTTTTTATCAACGACAAGTCCCTCGATCTGATGGAAAGACGGAGAATGTGTCGCATCTACCTCATCGGCACGGAATACACGGCCCGGTGCGATCATACGGATCGGGAGATGTCCTTTTTCCATCTCACGGACCTGTACCGGAGATGTCTGTGTACGGAGCACGATCTTGTCATTGATATAGAACGTATCCTGCTCGTCCTTTGCCGGATGGTTTGCCGGGATATTAAGAGCCTCAAAGTTATAATAATCATACTCTACTTCCGGTCCCTCTACCACTTCGTAACCCATTCCGGTAAAGATGCGCTCTACCTCTTCTAAAGCGATCGTGTTCGGATGACGGTGTCCGACATTATTTTTCTTTGCTGGAAGCGTCACATCGATGACTTCTCTGCGCAGTTTTGCATCTAACTCCGCTGCCTCTAACTTTTTCTTTGTCTCATCTAAAATCTTTTCGATGCTCTCTCTCGTCTCATTGACAAGCTGTCCGACTAACGGACGCTCCTCCGGGCTGACATCTTTCATGCTCTTTAATACAGCGGTCAGTTCTCCTTTTTTTCCAAGAACTGCAACACGCACATCATTCAATTTCGACAGATCGCCGGATGCTTCGATCTGACGGATCGCATCTTCTCTGATTTTCTGCAATTTTTCTTTCATGATAATCTCCATTCTGCATTATTTCTTTCAGATATTTGTCTCACAAATTATTTTTGTGACACAATTTCCTGTGGTGGATTTGTTTCAGCAACAAAAAACGCGGAGTCATTCGTCCAGGGACGAATGATTCCGCGATACCACCCTGATTCTTTCTGCCACGAATATTGACAAAAAGCTCTTAACATGCGTAACGTGCATGGACGTCATCTGCTACTGTCATTTCACAAATGCAGCTCCCGTGCGAACTTCGCTTCCTACCTTGTCTTAAATGGGTTTTCAGCCGGTGACCCACTCTCTCTGAAAGAATTATAGTGCACTACTAATCACGTTCAATGCCTTTTCTTTTATTTTCACTCTGTATTGCATTTTAGCACAGGAAATTTATTAGTTCAAGAGTTTTTTCTCTTTTTCTTCTCTTTCTCTTTGATCAGCCACTTGCGGATACTGTCATTGAAAATGACATTTACTTCCGCCGACATCATCATGATATACATACAGAAATAAAGCCACAGCATGATGAGGGCGATCGTCGTCAGGCTTCCATACATGGAAAAACCGTTAAAATAATCCACATAGATGGAAACACCGATAGAAAAAATATACCACGCCACACCGCAGATCGCAGCCCCTGGGATCTGACTTTTAAAAGTCAGCTTTTTATTCGGCAATGCTGTAAATATCACATCAAAGAAAACAATTAACATGACCAGCATGATAAGTCCCCGAAAATGTGCCAAAAGATCTACCGCATGCCGCAGTAACGGGATATACTGCGATGCCAGTTTTTGGAGAGAATTACCAAAAACAATGACTAACAGTGTAAACACAATAGCTACCAGAAAAATCACCGTATACACAACTGCCCACATCCGCAGTACAAGCCAATTTCTTGTTTCCTCCAGATCATTGACCGAATTGAGTCCATCCGTCATGTACTGCACACCTTTTGCTGCTGACCAGATTGCAACGATCGCCGTAATGGAAATAATGCCTGCTGATCTGTTGTATACCTCATCAATCAGTGAAATAAGAAATGGTGCTATGTATTCCGGCATAACTCTCTCAATGATTTTTAAAAGCGTCCCCTCTGTCACGGAAGTATACTGTAACAGGGATGAGAAAACCATAAGAAACGGGATCAGTGATAATATAATAAAAAACGCAGACTGCGCAGAATATGCATTGATCTTATCCCGTTTACATTTTCCCATAAACGACATCACATTTCCTATAATCTTCCAGATCATAATGTCTCTTTTCCTTCCATCTCTCCGATTGTTTCCACGGTAATATCCTGATAAAAATAATTTAAGATATCCTGATAGCCCATACCGGCTTTTGCCATTCCGTTTGCCCCATTCTGGCTCATTCCGAGTCCGTGCCCATAACCACCGCCGGACAGCAGATATGTCCCGTTTTCCTGTTTCTCGACGGTTGAAAATGCACTTGGCAGCATCGTAATATTCTCTGATTCCGTTGCATCTGCGTAGACAATTTTTTTCACCATACAGCCTAAAATCTTGCGGATGTTGTACTCTGTTTTTATTTTCACAATGCCGCATTCATAAGTAAGATCTAATGTAAGAATCGAACCGGAACTGCTTCTTGCTTCCACTGACATTCCGGTAATGGCTCCCATTTTCTCCCCGGCAGCGGCGACATCCATCTCCGTCGTACCGTCAGATTCATAATATAACACATTTTTTGGTGAAATGGAATGTCTTGCCGCTAAGATCTCATTCACCGTTTCTGTCTTATCCGATAAATCTGCCGTTGCAAACCATCTGTAATAACGGATATCGCTGTCATATCCATCCACACTGCTCTTGATGTACTTGGAAAATGCAGTTTCATCCGACAAATCTATGTCTGCATCCGCCTGGTTTAAGCATGCTTTTTTCAGATAGCCATAGGACGACGGATCATCCACATTCCAGATCTCCGCGGTGTCTGTGTAACCCATGGAAGTCGAAAAATAATATGCCTCCACAACTTTTCCGTTCCAGGTCAGCACCTGCCCGCATGTCGCATCCACAGCGGCGACAGATTCCTTTGTCTTTTCTACTTTGTTATAAACCTGGTAGGAGGTGCTGTCATTGATATGTGCACCGTAAGCCGCCAGATCCGCCCGCATCAGCTGCATATAGACATAACTGCGCGCACACACCGCCTGTGTCTTAAGCGCTTCCGGAGAAAAGCTTGATGGCATCTCACTCGGCACAACCGCATACAGATATTCCTCTAACGGCAGTTCATTGACAACCGTATATCCATTCTCTGTGCTGCGCACCTCAATCGTCCCCGCATAACCATTTGATACAGCCGTTCCATTTCCATTGCACAGATAGATCTTACCGTCTTCCGACTCCGGTTTTACGATAAAGGTTTTTCCCGGTGCCATCATCAGTGTATCTGCCGGATGAAGGAGTTCCTCAGATCCGGCGCTTTTCGTTTCATCACCACAAGTTATATCGGCATTTGTCGAACACTTCAGATAAACATCGCTCCGGGTATTTGTTCCGTCATCCGATAGCAGAAGAACACGGATATTTTTGATATCAGCCGGCTGTAAAATAAGAATTGCGCAGACTTCCTTTCCCGCAGTCACATAAGCCACATTCATATTGCCCAAAACGACATCCGATATGGATTTTTCAGACACATCTCCATAGGTCTGGTAAACCGGAAGCTTCCCATTGTGGTGGATTCTTCCATAATCTTCAATCTCGATCTCAGAATCATCATAGGATAACATCTGTCCCTGTATGATATCCTGTTTTGTTTTGATTGCAGTAAGCGCTCCATCCCGAAATACCAGATCACATACTCCCGGTTCACAGGATATCCATCTCTCCTGTAGCTCTTTTTCATAGACGGCACCTGCAAATAAAAAACTGATTTTTTCATCCTGACAGGATTTCAGATATGCATTTTCAATCGTTTGTTCCTGCTCTGACACCTGTGCAATTCCAATGCACTGATCCTCTTTTATATAAACATCATAGGACATCCAGTCCGTAAAATATGTATTCTGCAGTTTCGTATAAAAATCTCCCTGATTCGTGACCAGAACCGTCTGATCTTCCATTTCCATACGGTTTAGCACAAGCAGTGTTTCTTTTTTTACGCTTTGTTCCATATCAAGAAACGCAAGGATCTGCGCATATACCTGGTTCCATTCTGTACGCGAAACGGCAGCATTTTTTCTTTTTTCCGAAAAATCAATCTGTTCCGAAACTCCAAGTCTTTTTAACAGCTCATCCAGCACTGCCCCTGTCAGATAATCTTTTTTTCCGCCCTCAAACCATTCGTCCCACTCTTCCTGTGAATATACGGTAAAAATCAGTTCCTGCTTTACTTCATCAACGCTGATATAATTTTCCGAAAAAATTTCCGGATCATAATTTTCCTTCAGTTTTCCTATCAGTATTCCTGCAAACACACAAATTAAAACCGCCAATATTACTGCCGAAATTTTTGGCATATTTCTTTTTTTCACGCTAATCTCCGTTTCTGTATCAAATACCTTTGATTTCCGTCATTTTATTACATAAAAGAAGCTGCTTATATTTCAAAGCAGCTTCTCTTCGTATTTTTAAATATTCCTTTGTATATCAATGATTTTTCATCTGTATACCGAATATTCTTCTGTACAGTAAACTTTCTTTTGTACTCTTTACTTCTTCTGTACTTTAAAAATCTTCTGTACCATATGATCTTTTGTATAAACCCAAAATGCCGTTTCCTACGTTTTTGACTCCTAGCGACCGCTAGGTGGGTAACCGCACGTTGGTTTCTGTCTTCCACTGCTCACGTACCGAAGTACTGATGGCTTGACATCTGCCTTCGAATATAAGAATCCCATAAAAGTAAATGTAGGTTCAAAAATGTAGGGTGTCGCACATCCCAGGCCGTTTTTGATAGTCTTATTATACTTTAATATGCCCTATTTCGCAACTATAAATTAGTGCCAAATTTTGTTTTACTTTCTATCTATTTTCTCTATTGACAAAAGCTGCTTTACCTGTTCAACAGCTTCCTCCATATCATCTGTCCGTATGGAAAAGTCACAGAGTTCCTCATTGTCAATTTCATTTTCCAACGATAATAAGCGGTACATCTTCTCCTGATTACTGATATCTTTTTCTAAAATACTTGAAATCATCTTTTCGCGGCTGCTTCTGCAAAATAAGATCGAGGTCGTAAACAGCCGTTTCATGGATATCGCGCCTCCAATATCAAGCGGTACGATCGGACTTACCCCATCCTTTATCATTCTGGCAATATCTGATGCTGATATTCCATATTTATTGCCAGCATACACAGTTACTGTCACAAAATCATTTTTTTTATTTTTAAATTCTTCTGCGGAAAGTCTCTGATGGATTCCATCTGCTGTTCCCGTCGTATAAGAATGAACAATCCTGCCTGTTCCTGCCCTCTCAAGTCTTTTTGCAAGTTCATTTTTCCCAGAACCGGATGGACCGACTAAAGCTATCACAGACGGTAAAGAAACCGGCTTTTTATCTAACAGCATCGATTCTTTGATCTGATCGATCAGCTGTAAAAACTCTCCATAATGGTTTACGGAAAGAATCCCACTGAGTGATTCATTCCATGGGCGCCGCATTAAAACCGGATATTTTGCACAACTCTTTAAAATATTATGCGGGCCGTCATCCAGGGTAACATCAAAATGAACCAGTGACTTCTGAAAACCCATAATAATATTCTGTTCCGGGAAATCCGGAAATGCCGTCAATATCTGTTTTGCCCGCAGACTCATAAACTGTGGAGCGATTGCTGTGATAATATATACTTTCCCCTTTTTCTGCAATTCATGTATGAAATTTCTGGCTTCATCGGTCACAGTCTGCATTCGATAAATGCGTTCGTCCTGATAATACTGCTTGATAACCGATGCCTTGCCAACATTTTCCCATGAATTGATATCTTCCAGTTTCAGATCTAAACCATGTTCCCCATTGGCAAGCTGTATCGCATGGGTGTTCAGATCCGAGATCACGTCATCCCAGTCAATTCCATATGTCAGCATAACAATCATTCCCCCTTTTCCATAAAATTCCTGTCATTTATTTTAACACTTACCCCATCATTAGAACAAAAAGGAACAAAGAGTCGCTTGCGACTCTTTCGCGCTCGAGCGGTGCTGTTTACAGCTAACTTCTACTCCGCGAGATGCGCATCCCGCCCGGAGGGCTTTTTAATTCATAGGACGTAATTTCCTATGAATTAAAAAAAATCGCCTGCAACTTTTATGTTCCAGACGATTTTCTTTTAAATTTTTATTATCTGCGTCTTCTACGTCTTTTATTGCGTTTCTTTTCACGCTTAAATAATCTTTTATGTTCTTTTCGCACTTCAAAATTATGTTTTATGATATAAAAGTTATCTGCAACTTTCTTTATAATAATCCCAAGAACAAGTAAGACAAGAACTACAACCACCACGGTTATAATCGTACTCATCCTGATCTGTATTTTTGAAACATGCTCTGCTTCTTCCGTCTGTGTCTCTTCGCTTACGTCTGTCTGATTGCTGAATTTATATTCCGGTACCTGCACGTTTGTTTTTACAATATCTGCCTTTCCAACCTCGTGCCCCGCATAAGTATACTCAATTGTTCCAACCGTATCATTCGTCACATCGTCATACACAATTTTTGACGTCGCATCGGAAAACTCCGCTGTCTTTGGAAGTACGATACCTGCATCTTTGTCAATATCCACAAACGGTTCATTTGTATTGAGTGTGCCTGCATTTTTTTGTTCCGCCGACGTATAATTTGTCTCGTTTTCCGCAATATTAAAAAACTGGAAATTGTCAAAACAGTAATCAAACAGATTTCTGCTGTCAAGCCATTGATTTGGTGACTGCGTATTCATGACTACGCAGATCAGTGTCATTCCATCACGTTCTGCATAAGTTACCAGCGTACTGTTTGCCGCATTGGTATACCCCGTCTTTCCACCGGTACAGCCATCATACACATACTTGTTGGTCTGGAATGGATAAAGCATCTCGTTATGATTCTGCAGATCTGTCTGCTCTGCGTGTTTGTTCGTCGGCGGGATCGTATAACGTGCGGTTCCCACAATAATCCGAAATGTCTCATTCTGATATGCTGCCATTGCGATCAATGCCATATCATAGCAGCAGGTATAATGGTTTTCATCATGCAGACCATGTGGATTGGCAAAATGTGTATTCTGACAGCCAAGTTCTTTGGCTTTTTCATTCATCATCGCAACAAAATTTTCAATGGTGCCCCCTACATGCTCTGCAACCGCATATGCACACTCATTTGCCGACGCAAGCATAACCGCATAGAGACACTGTTCCATCGTCATCTGTTCGCCATAGTCCCTTGCAATACCGGATCCTTCCGTATTATCGATCGCGGCATCTGAAAAAGTCACAATATCATTCAAGTCTGAATTTTCCAGTGCGATCAGCGTTGTCATGATCTTTGTGATACTTGCCGGATAATGCGCCTCTAAACTATTACAATCATAAAGGACTGTCCCTGTAGAAGCCTCCATCACGATCACATTCGGGGATACGACCTCAGGACCTTCCGGCCAGTATTCTGCCGCATAGACCGGGATACACATACTTCCGGTCAGCAGTATCATTCCAAGCAGTAAACATAAGAAGCGGGTTATTTTATGATTTCTATCTATTTTATATCTCATTTTTTAATAAGTAATCTCCTGATTTATAAGTACATCTTTGCTAGTATCAGTATAAACTTTGAAAAAAATACATGCAACCTTTATGCGCAAATTTTCTTTTAAGGTTTTCTTAAAATAATGCTACTTTTTTTCATTGTTTTATTGTAAAATACCTCTGTGTGCTTTTTGCACACTTTTCTGTATGAAAATAATTTTTTCGGACAACGATTTTCTGTACACTTTACAACGAAAGGCAGGATTATAACTTATATGCGATTAAGAAATATCCCAGGTGCTGATGAAGCAATTTTAAACAGTGAATACTGCATCAAGGAACCAGAGTCAAAAAAAGGGAACTGGCAGTCAGTTTTTTCTTCCACCCAGCCTCTCCATATTGAAATTGGAATGGGAAAAGGCCGTTTTATCATGGATATGGCTGCGGCGCACCCGGACATCAATTACCTCGGTATCGAACGCTATTCGAGTGTACTTTTACGTGCGCTTCAGAAAATGGAAGAAACTCCTATGCCAAACTTAAGATTCATCTGCATGGACGCCGCTGATGTCACAGAGGTTTTTGCCAAAGATGAAGTTTCCCGCATTTATCTGAACTTTTCAGATCCCTGGCCGAAAGACCGTCATGCAAAACGCCGCCTTACCTCCCGTCAGTTTTTTGCGCGTTACGATGCCATTTTAAAACCGGATGGCAGACTGGAGTTTAAGACCGATAATCAGGATCTCTTTACCTTTTCCTTAGAAGAAATCCCGGAAGCCGGATGGCATTTAGATGCCTCCACCCGAGATCTCCATCATGATTCTGTTTTAAATGAAGGAAATATTATGACAGAGTACGAAGAAAAATTCTCCTCAAAAGGAAATCCGATCTGTAAACTCATTGCCTCCCGCTAATTGCATGTTGTATACAATTTATTGACAAAAAAACAGAGCCGCCGTAATTTTGATCTTGTTTTCAAAATTATGGCGGCTCTGTTTCTTATGGGTAATTTTATATTGGAGATCACACAGTAAAGATTGAACAAAAAAAAGCACCAACCCCATAGCCATCTGCTATAAAATCGGTACTTCGTAATGCGCCACCAGGGGTTCGAACCCTGGACACCCTGATTAAGAGTCAGGTGCTCTGCCAGCTGAGCTAGTGGCGCATATGTTTATCTCTCGTGAACACAAATGATATTATATATTAATTTTTTTTAAATTGCAAGCGTTTTTTTAGAAAATCTTCATTTTTTTCATTGGCGGATTTTCTATTCTGTGGTATTTTATTCATGGACTGAAAAACGCACTTTTTTAGTCTATCAAATTTAAAGGAGGTCACTCATTTATCATGCGTGTTGATGAAAGACTATTAAAATATGTTTCCTATTGGACTACTTCGAGTGAAGATTCCGATACGATTCCTTCTACGGACAGACAATTTAACCTGGCAAAAGAATTAGAAAAAGAATTACTTGATCTTGGTTTACAGAAAGTAACACTGACAGACCACTGTTACATCTACGGTCTGATCCCGGCTACCCCTGGATACGAAGACAAAAAAGCGGTCGGCTTTATTTCCCATATGGATACGGCACCTGATTTTTCCGGTGAAAATGTCAAACCCCAGATCATTCCGGATTACAACGGTGAGGATGTTATTTTAAAAGGAACCGGTAACGTTTTAAAAACATCTGATTTTCCGGAATTGAAAACTTTAAAGGGCAGAACCCTGATCACGACAGACGGCACAACTCTGCTTGGTGCAGACGATAAGGCAGGCGTTGCTGAGATCATGACTGCTGCTGAACAGCTCATCTCCTCTGACATTCCACACGGCGATATCTGGATCGGGTTTACACCGGACGAAGAAGTCGGACGTGGTGCGGATCTGTTTGATCTTGACTACTTTAAAGCAGATTTTGCTTACACGGTAGATGGCGATTACGAGGGTGAAGTTGCCTATGAAAACTTTAATGCCGCAAGCGCAGTTTTCGCTGTCAAAGGCGTGAATGTCCACCCTGGTGAGGCGAAAGATATCATGGTCAATGCCGCTCTCGTTGCATGTGAGATCCAGTCTCAGCTTCCTCCAATGGAAACGCCTGCCCACACCGAGGGAAGAGAAGGTTTCTATCATCTGACCGATATGTCCGGCGACGTTGCCGCAGCAACTCTTTCCTACATCATTCGTGATCACGATAAAGTGATGTTTGAAACACGTCAGAAAAAAATGCAGGAAATCGCAGATTCCATGAACCAAAAATACGGTGTCGGAACTGTTACACTGACTATCCACGATTCCTACGCAAATATGTTGGAAATCATTGAGAAAAATACTTATGTTGTGGATATCGCAAAGAAAGCTATTTCTTCTGTTGGTCTTGAACCAGTCTCACGTCCGGTACGCGGCGGTACCGACGGCGCGCGTTTAAGCTTTATGGGACTTCCGTGCCCGAATCTTGGCACAGGCGGTTACGGTTTCCACGGTCCATTCGAACACATCAGTGTGGAAGGAATGGAAACTGCTGTAGCTGTGATCAAAGAGATCGTGCGCATTACCGCAGAGCTTTGATGACCAAATGCCAAAAAGGGCGTGTGAAAAAGTAAGAATCATTTTTTCACACGCCCTTTCAAATACATCTTTAATTGCGTTTTACTTATGATGCATTTCTATAAATTTGCGATCAACGCTGCAATTTCATCCGGTGTCATGATCTTATTTGGATTGCTCATATCTGCCATGGATGAAGACGCTTCCTGTGCCGGTACTTCTTCGATGACTGACTCATCTGCAGATACCGGGATTTCTTCCGTAACGGTTGTCTCTTCCGGAATTTTTACTTCTTCAATCACTGACTCATCCGCAGATACCGGAATTTCTTCTGTCAAAGTTACTGCATCCGTATCCGGCTCTACTGTTGCTTCCTCCGTAATCGGAACTTCTTCCGCTTCCACTTCTTCTACCGGTTCTGCCTGCACCTCCTCCACGGCTGATGCAGCATCGTTCAAATCATCAAAAACCGGCATCTCGCCGATTGACGGTTCTTCCTCCATTAAGGATGTATCAACCGACGCAGGTTCTTCCTCTTCCATTAACGGCATCTCTCCAATTGACGGTTCCTCATCTATCAGGGATGTATCGGCTGCTTCCGGCTCTTCCTCTTCCATTAACGGTATCTCGCCGATTGACGGTTCCTCATCTATCAGGGATGTATCGGCTGCTTCCGGTTCTTCTTCATCCATTAATGGCATTTCGCCGATTACCGGTTCCTCATCCAGATCTCCGCCGTCAGTTAAATCCGGGAGTTCTGTTTCTGATAATTCTTCTCCCAATGTTGGCAGTTCCATATTAGACAGATCTTCATCCATTGCCGGCATTCCCAGATCCGGCAACTCTTCATCTTCTGTCGGCACTCCAAGATCCGGCAGCTCTTCATCTTCTGTCGGCATTCCTGAATCCGGCAACTCTTCATCTTCTGTCGGCATTCCTGAATCCGGCAACTCTTCACTTTCTGTCGGCATTCCATGATCCGGCAACTCTTCATCTTCTGTCGGCATTCCATGATCCGGTAATTCTTCACTTTCTGCCGGCATTCCTGGATCCGGTAATTCTTCATCCATTGCCGGGGAAACAGCTGCCATAACCGGCACTTCCGCAGCAAGATTCTCCTTTACGGAATCAACAGCCTGACTTGCCGCCTCTTTCACATAAGTATGTATCTGCTCTATGGCAGATGCAAGTTCTTTCTCCAATGTGTCATGAATCATATTTGACAAAACATCCTGCATGTCACTCTGCAGTGATTCTTTGACATCATTTAAATTATCAAGAACTAATTTCTGACTTTGCATCAATTCCTGTAATTTTTCATCCATCTGGTTTTTCTGCATGTCCATGATCTGCTGACTGTTTTCAGAAAGCTTTTCTTCTACTTCCAACGTTTTTTCAATCACCTGCTCATTCGAATGCATAAGAGCATCTGTATTTTCTTTGTTTCGTGCAAGCATCAGCTTTGCAATTGCCTTCTGTGCCGTAATGATCTCATCCGCTGGAACTGCATCTTTTTCTCCGATATTATCTATCTTTTCCGCTAACTTTTTCTGCATCAGATAATTGGCTTTTCCTGTACGCAGCAGTTCTTCTACCTGTTCATCCGAATGGGCTTTTTCCTCATTTTTCATCCTATGGATATATGTGACAAGCAAACCTGTCCACACTAAAATAAGCGCTGCAATAATACCAACAACCATCATTTTTGATGCATTTTTCAAAACTAAATACAGATCAATCCACAAAAATGGTATCAATATCGATGATATAAAAATCATAATACGATTGACATCTATCTTCTTTGGTTTCTTTAATGAATCGTCTTTTGCCATAACAGAACCTCCCGCTTTTTGCACTATCATGCATGGATTTATACTCTATATTTTAACACATTAAAACAAGCCTGAAAACATCCATTATAAAATATTTACATCCCGTCACTTATCCGGTTACTGTTCAGACCATTGTAAAAACTGACGAAATTTAAAAAAATATATTTGTGG
>ERZ773204.223-NODE-223-length-47009-cov-5.168292_pt1 | contig 47009 bp, 48 predicted proteins | sample MGYA00581007_ERZ773204 | MGnify/ENA primary metagenome ERZ773204 (study PRJEB29015, sample SAMEA2737757) | human gut metagenome | biome: human gut; feature: human-associated habitat; material: faeces | place: China | collected 2012 ... | reverse complement strand
TTTTACAATCGACCTCATATTTCTTTTTTAGGAGTGGCAACCACCACTCCGCGTTAGCCTGCCCGAAAAAATTTTTATAGAACATTATCGCCGTACAAAGCAGAAAAAGCAGTCCATTCGGACTGCTTTTTTAATTATACACACATTAAAAGTATATCACAGCCATCTGAAAAATCAAGAGGTGGTGCATTTAGTCTTGCAATTTACCATTTTCCCATTTAGTTTGTCTTTTAACCTCGACTCTTTTTGCAGCTGACTTAGGGTTTTCTCTGTATATTTTTCTGTTTAGCGTGGTAAAATTTTCGGATAGCGATCGTGTTTTTTGCAAAAACGTGGTACAGTAACTTCACAACAACAAGGAGGACACCTTTTATGCAATTCACATTTGCCCACAATAACTATAATGTGCGCGATCTCGATCGTTCACTCGCTTTTTATAAGAAGCGCTCGGCTTGAACGAAGTCCGCCGTATTAACGCGGACGATGGCAGCTATGTCATTGTTTATCTCAGCGACGGTGTTTCCAAGCACCAGCTTGAACTGACTTGGCTGCGGGATTGGGAGCGTCCCATCAGGCGATCTGCCTTCGCAATCAAATCATCAAATTGCAGCGGATGCTGATCCGACCACGCAGAACCAATCGCAATCGGTATCTAACGCTTCATGAATCAGCTCATAACAATGCCGAATCATTTGGTCACCCTTCACGTGACCAAACACATCATTTATCTTTTTCAGCCCGGTAATATCGCAATAGATCACGCCAGCCGGAGGCATGGATGACTGCTGATTAAACTCAATGAGCGCATTTCGATTAAAAGCACCGGTTAACAGGTCATGAAGCCCTATCTTTCGTAAATGCTCAATCAGCTCCCTCCCCTTCAAGAGAGAAAGAACAAAGTAGCCGATCACTTCCAACATTGGTTTGAGCACCGGCATCATACGCGGATCCGGCTCATCCACGCCGACAAATCCAATGATTTCACCATCCCGCTTGATTGGCCCTGCAGCAAACGACGAGATATCCAACGACTTAAAAAACGCATATGCAGCAGGATATTGCTTTCCTATCTGCTCCATATCATCGATGACGATTACTTTTTTCTCTTCCAGTATCGGAAACAGGCATTGGATACTCTCCACAGGCTCATTCTGCAAAATATGCTTTTGCGGAACTACACCCTTTGCACACCATTCATAGGTATTACGCATTCTGTCCGAATGATTCCATTCGAAGATATAGGCTCGATCACACAATAGTTTCTCGCCCACAAATTCGTAAATTTGTCGCCCTCTTACCTCATATTTGAGCAATTATTCCATTGCCGGCTGTGTTAATTCATAATATTCCGCATAAATTTGCTCAAATGCGTCTGCCGCTTTCGACCCTTCCTCCCGCACCGCATGATAGATGGAATCACAATGCTCCTCCAACATTTGCACTACTCTCGGACAGATTTTTCCTGCACGGCACATTTGCTTGAGAATATTCATCACCTCATGAAGCGGAAAAGCCTGTTTATAGCTTCTTTCCTCTGACAGCGCACTGACAATATCTCCTACCGCTACAATGCGCTGCGGCAATGTCAGCTCCGCACCACCGAGGCCCCGCGGATAGCCTGAACCATCAAGCGTTTCATGATGCCGAATGGCAATCTGCAAAATTTCATCACTGACATATCCCTTCAGAATGTCCTCAGTGATCATGACATGGGATTTCATAATCTCCCACATACGACCGTCCAATTTGCCGGGAGATTCTAGGATCTCAATCGGAATAGCTATTTTCCCCAAATCATGCAACATCGCACCGATATGAATTTCGCTTTTAACCTTTTGCTCTAATCCAAAGCAATCCGCCAGCATATCACTTGCCCGAACCATTATAGAACAATGCAATGCTGTATAGTGGCTCCGAAAGTCCATCGAACAAACCAGTGTGCGCAACAATGCTTCCTTTTCTACATTGGAAAGCACCTGATGCTTGATGCGCTCCAGCAAACGACTGTGTATTGCATCCATATCACGCATTATGGAAAGCTCTGCACTCTCCAGCGGCAATCCTGCAGGGAATAATCTGCGTGATAGATTCCGGAAATAGGCGTTGACTTTATCCATATCTTTCCGCCCATTATTGACGAAAAACAAATCAGTCGCATCCACAATACGCAGGCACTTGGCCACCCATTTTAACTTCTGCTCAATGCAAGCATTCTCAATTTCCGCATCGGTGGAATGATGGTAGCGAACAACCGGCGCATATTGCGAAAACGGGAAAAAGGTCTTGAGAAACACAAAACCATAGATTGCATGCGAATAATCCTGATCGTTTTCCAGCTGTACCAAATTCCACGTATCCGTTTTACGGAAATTTCCGATATCATGAAACAGCACTGTCCAAACAAGCTGACCGATTTCTTCCTCTGAAAAGCGCCCATCCTGTTCCGCAAGCCGCATAACACCATAAGCGACTCTTTCACCATGTCCCACCAGCAAGTCATTGACGCGATTCAAAGAGCGAGTGATTATTTCATATAAATCTTCATTGGGTAAATCTATCATGAGGCCATTTCCTTTGCGTTTTCAAGTATTCATGGAACAAATTTGAAATACGGCGGCAAGGCTGTTTTGGCTTCCTTGCCGCTGTTGTCACTGCAATCATGTTGCAATGTCTCTAACTCTTACTTCTGTTCTGTGGGCTGCTCTTCCACAGCATCCTGCTTAGCCGCCGGGGATGGATTCAACATCTGATCCCAAATTCGGTTAACCTCTTCCATGCAATTGAAATAAATGGTCGCAAGCTGCGCAGATGGAATGTCAAGCAATTCCGCATCTTCGGTGATTTTCTTCCAATCAGCTTTTTCATAGCTGATAACCAGCTCTAACAACAGGCCACCCTGTCCTTCACGATGAAGCAAAGCGCTTTTCAGCTCATCCACCATCGGAATATCTGCAAGAATCTCTTCCATCGGTGCATCAATCAAATACTCCAATGTCGAGAACATACCCAGCAAATATGCCTCGGATCTCGTCAATACAGGCTTCTTCACATATTTTTGCAGCTCACTTGCAAAACTTGCGCGCATAAAGGAAATCTTAATGAACTCCTCAGAATCGCTCAGATGCGCTTCATCCTGATCCCCGGCACTCAACAGATAAACCCAACGTTTAAGCTGACTCAAGCCAAGCGTCACAATAGCCTGCTGAATGGAAGTGGTCTGTGTTCTGCGCACAAAATACGCAGAGTTCGCGATTTTCAACAGGCTGTACGACAATGTAACATCGGTCGATACAATCTGCTCAATCTCATGAATATCCGGCTCTTCTCTTGTGACTGCAACCACCAGACGAAAGAAATTACTGCGCAGATAGGTACTCTGGTGCACTTTGTTGGCCATCTGGTCGGCAACATATGTACCCTGCATGCCATAAACACCCAGACTGATTGCCGTATCACGCAGTTCCTGCGTATCTATACCGGTAGCAATAACTTTTTTGTGCATGCTGTGCGCTACCCGCATGATATTTTCCGCCGACGCCTGACTCATCTGGCTCAAATCAATTTTAATATACGCCAGATACTCCATCAATGCCAGATATCTCGGCATAAACTGAAAATCATTTGCCGCGATTTCATATCCTTCTTTGACATACTGCTGCACCAAATGCATGGCAAACGGATGAATAATCACGCTATCGTCAATCTGAATCACAAGATCCTTGCTTTTGAACAGATGTGGCGTCCGTTTTGCCAGCAAAGAACTGGTAAACGTCATAAAGCTGCAGGAATCACGAAGTGCCTTTTCTGAATTCTGCATCAGAACATTATAAATTGTTTCTGCCGCTGAAATATCGTTTCCATTTTCTCTGTCATATGCTTCGCTTCCGGAATATTTGATTTCATATCCAAGGATACGATTATCCGCATCCTTAATGGCCTGTCTTACGATGAATCTGCCTCTTTCCATGGTTGCCGCCCCCGTTTTCTCAATTCAAGTTACTGCCTCGACGCTCCAGCAGCCCATCCATAACATCTACCAAATGACCGATTTCCGGTTTGGACAACTGCTCATCTGCACCAAGCTGCTTTCCTTTAATTCGCATTTCCTCAGTGACAAGCGAAGAGAAGATTATAACCGGCACCTGTTTCAGCACATTATCCGACTTAATCAGTTTAGTAAGGCGGTGTCCATCCATGCTCGGCATTTCGATATCCGTAATTACCAGCGCTGCTTTTTGCAGCAGGGTTTTCGGATCATCTGCCAACGGCTTAATATAGTCCCACAGTTCCTGTCCATTGGAAAACATTTTTAAATTCGTATATCCTGCCTTATTGAGCGCTTCATGAATCATGCGAGAGAGCAAAATCGAATCTTCTGCAATCAAGACAGGACAATCCCTGCTCACACGGTTGCCCATTTTTTCGATCTCCCGTATCTGAATAGTGGTTTCCGGTGCAATCTCCGCCACAATCTTCTCAAAATCCAGAACAGTTACCAACTGATCATCACACTGCGCAATACCGGTCGCCACGCCCTCTTCTCCGCCGGAAATGGTCTTATCCGGCTTTTGAATCGCGGTCCACGAAATGCGGCTGATACCCACCACCGTATGCACGCGAAATGCAATGTACATTTTATTAAAATTGGTTACGATAAACAGATGCTTCGGATCCGGTTCAGACCGCTTTCCTGTCAGGTAATACGGCAGATCCACCACGGTCAAAACAATATCACGAGGCTTGAAGATACCCTCTACCGCAGGATGGGCATGTGGCATCGGCTTAATAGGCGCACTCATCATGATCTCCCTTACCTTTGCCACATTGATACCATACAAGTTATCATCAATCGTGAATTGCATGATCTCGATCTCATTCGTACCGGATTCAAGCAATATTTTACCGCGTTCATTTGCCTGCATTTCTCTCACTCCTTCTCAGTCGCTATCAAAGAATACGCTCCGCCTTGCCATATATTTTAATACAGCCCTCTCCTGTTGCAACGTCAAACAACAAGGTGCGTGCGGTCGACCCGCCAACATCCTCCCGCAAGAGCCGAATACGCTCCTGCTGCAACACATGATGCACACTGTCGATGTTGCGCTGTCCGATATTACCCAAGCTGCCATTACCGGCAACATCAAACATCTTTGCGCCGCCCGCAATCTTTGCCACGATATGGGCGCGCCGTGCTCCCATCTGCTCCATTTTGCTCAACGTCAGGCGGATACCTGTGTCCGCATATTTCAGCGGAGAAGTTCGATTTGTCTCCATATTGATCGGCAGCATGATATGTACGAGCGCACCTAAACGAATGAAAGGATCGTAAAGGCAGATGCCGATGCACGACCCCAACGCATAGGTGATTAACACCCCTTCGTTTCTGGCCATCTTCATATCTGCAATGCCAATAGTCAGCTTATTCATTCACATATCCCCAATTTATTCAACAGATAGTTCAGGGACCGCACATCGGGTGCGAGCAGCAACCTGCACGGCACCTCTTTTCCTTCCACCAAAAAGCTTCCTCCAATCAGCATAATATAATCCGACTGGTTTCCATATGCCGCCATCGGCACTGTAATAATTGCCCCCTGCATGTCAATTGACAATTGCGGCACAGAAGGTGTAATGCGGACACCCGACAGGCCGGACAGCGCATTGATAAACGAAGAAATCAGAATATTACCAATCTCAATAACAGCGGAATTTTCAATTTCCGTCAATTCGCTGTAATCTTTGATTTGCTTACCCAAGGTTCGCCCAAGCAGCAAGTTGATTGCATCCAACTGGAATAATGCCAGCATCAGACCGTTGATCTCACCGCGTAAATCCGAAATGATTCCCGCAGCAATCGTTTCAAATCCGCCCAGCTTTTCCACCGCAGCGTTAAATTCCAGAATTTGAACCTCCGGCAGCGGAATGCGCACTTCAATTCCCAACATGCTCGACAGCGCTGTGGCCGCATTGCCTGTGCCGATGCTGCCAATTTCACGCAGTGCATCAATTTGTAGGGAATTCATCTCTTCATATTTTTTTAACACTAACTACCACACTTCCTTTAACCGTTTCGCAGGCCATTGATTGTAGACTCGATTTCGTCCTGCGTCTGAACCATCTTCAGCGCATAAGAGAACGAATGTTGTGCTTCAATCACTTTTGCAAATTCCGTACCGACATCCGAATTAGACGCTTCCAGCATACCGTGGAGCGCTGTGCCCGTTCCCGGCATCACCGGACCATTCTTTGCCACCGGCGCAAAACGGTTGCTGCCCAGATGCTGCATATTATCCGTGTTGGCAAAATCAAATATACCCACCGGATAATCGCCTTCCGCATCCTGCCCCAAAGCAACGGGCTGTTGGTTTTGGTCTAGCACATAATACCCATCGGGATCGCAAAGGTAAAAGGTTTCCTGCCCACCTTGTACAACACTGCCCCAATGGAAATTACCTGCGCGAGTATAACTGATTTCCCCGGTTTGCGGATTGCGCAATGCAAAAAAACCGCTGCCGTTAATGGCATAATTCTGACCGCTCTGTCGAGCCATCAATGCGCCCTCTGCAAAATCGGTCGTCGTTTGGATCATCCGGCTGCCCGAACCGCGAGGAAGCTGCGCGTTATCCGGCCCTGTCCAATTGCGATACAACAAATCAGAAAAATTAGCTTGTTCCGATTTGAAGCCAACCGTATTAACGTTGGCCAAATTGTTCGCCGTAACATTCAGCCTTTGCTGCTGCTGTGATACCGCAACAGCCGCAGCATAGAAAGATTGGTTCATCTGGATTGACTCCTTTCCCCATTATACGCGGCCCAACTCGGTCGCTGCTTTAGACATGATCTGATCGTACATCTTGCTCAGCTGTGACGCGCTTTGCAGCGCACGCTGGCAAGTAATCATTTCCGTCATTTGCTGCACCAGATCGATGTTCGCACGTTCGATCATCTCATGATGCACCACCGTGTCGGTTGCCAGCTGCGGCTGCCCGGTTGCGGTAAACATGCCCTCACCCGTCTTCTGCAGATCTTGTGCCGGATTAGCAAAAGTAAAAACGCCAAGCTGGCCCAAAACCTGACCAGCCTCGGTAGAAATCGTGCCGTCAGACGTGGCATTGATCTTATCCGTTCCCAGATAAATCTGCTGTCCGTTGCGATCGAGCACTCTACCTTGTCCGGCCAAAGCCAAATACCCCTGATCATCCAGCATAAATGACCCGTTACGGGTATATACCCGTCCTGCTTCCGTCTGAATGGCAAAATAGCCATTCCCTTCCAGACCAAAATCCAAGGGTAGTCCCGTGGATTGCAAAGCCCCCTGAGAATGGTCGGTGTATACCTCATCCAATGCGGTGATGTAGCTGGTTGTCGTGCCAAGCTCCTGCGGATTCTTTTGCTTGTTGCCAATCTGACTGCGCATCACTTCATCAAAAGTCGTGTCTGCATACCGGTCAGCCTTATAGCCCACCGTCGCCGTATTACTCATATTATTGCCCACAACATCCAGATTTCTGGTCTGTGTCAGCATAGCGGAACTTAAATCATAGAACCCTTTAAACATATCCTCAATCTCCTCTGCTTTATGTACCGTATATATATTTTTGCATTGAGATTCGCAATTTGCGGATCGCATTGGAATGTATCTGTGATACACGCGGTTCGCTTACGCCGAGCACCTGCGCAATTTCCTTCATCTGAAAGGATTTCTGATAATACAGGGACAAGACCAGTTGTTCCTTTTCACGCAGCTCACTGATACTGCGTTTCAGTTCTGCATACAGCTCTTTTTTCTGATAATTCTCCTCAGGCTGTGCATCAACATCGGACTGCGGCAAATGTTTGGCCGGAACATCCGAGTCCCGTTCATCCAAAAGCATATCAAGCGACAACACGTTACATAGTGCAGTCTTGGCCAGTTCCTCCTGATAACGGGTCTCGCTCAGACCCATGTGCTCTGCAATCTCCTTATCGGTCGGCACACGCCCAAGTCGGGTGAATAATTCGCTGTTTGCCGTATCAATCTCACGCATACGCTTTCGAACCGAACGAGGAAGCCAATCCTGACGACGGGCTAAGTCAATAATCATGCCGCGCAACCGTTTGGAAACATAAGTTTCAAACTTAACGTTTTGACTTAAGTCAAATCTATCCAGCGCACCCATCAGCAGGATAATTCCCTCATTAATCATATCATCGACCTGCGCGAAGCTTAAATAAACCCCTCGCAGCTTTAATGCTACATTTTTTACAAGATAGGAATACCGCATCACGAGGATTTTTTTCAGTTCTGGATCTCCGCTTTGCTTATATTCTGTGAGAAGCGCCTCATTCGTCATATTCTCCCATCTCTCTTGTGATTCCAAGGCGTTTCCCCCCTCACTTTAATTCATATCGTTACGAAAGTGTGATGTTGCCCAGTGCCTGTATCTGTACGCTCGTAATCACCTCATTAAAGGACAGTACGGTAAGATCCGGATAAAATTGCTCGAGCAGTCGGCTCAAATAGATACGGATAATATGGCTAGTGAGCAAAATCGGCTTTTGCGACAGCTCTGAGAATTTTTTGATATGCTCGTTCAGCTGCGAAAGCAGTTTCTGCATCAAATCCGGTCCCAGCGCAAGATATACGCCCTGATCGTTTTTGGTCAGGCTGGCAACAATCTTTTTCTCCACCTCCGCATCCAGCGTGATGACACTGAGACGTCCATCCTCGCAGAAGCGGTGCGTAATGGTCCGCTTGAGCTGCGCACGCACACTTTCTGTAATCAGATCAACGTCGTGCGTAATTGCCAATGCGTCGACTGTGGTCTCTACAATCGTCCCCATATCCTTAATCGGGATGCCTTCCTTCAGCAGATTGCAAAGAATTTTCTCAAGCATGGCATAGGATACCACATTGGGGAAAGCTTCTTCCACCAGCTGCGGTGCCGAACGCTTGAGGTTTTCTACCAGCTGAATGGTTTCCGCACGATTGAGCAGTTCATAGGTGTGCTTTTTCACTGTTTCAGACAAGTGCGTCAGCATAACAGACAACGGATCAATAACCGTATATCCATAAATCTCGGCCATTTCCTTGTTTTCCGGCAAAATCCACCGGGAAGGAATGCCATACGCGGGTTCAATGGTTTCGATGCCATCAATTTCACCCGCCGGATTGGCAGGCTCCAACGCAAGGTAATAATCCAGCAAAATTTCACCGCAGGCCACTTCTTCGCCCTTAATCTTGATGACATATTGGTTGGTGCCCAGCATCGAGGCATCACGCAGTCGGATGGACGGCACCACAAAGCCCATATCCTGCGCATACTGCCGGCGGAAGATGACGATTCGGCTGATGAGTTTACCACCGCGTGACTCATCCACCAACGGAATCAGGCTATAACCAAATTCCATCTCTATCGGTTCGACGTTAATCAGTGAATAAATATTGTTAACGTCCTTGTAGTAGTCCATTTCGCTTTGCTGCGCTTCCGCCTGTTTTTGGGCGGCCTCCTGCGCAGCAGGCAATGCCTCCTTCTCTTTCTGCAGCACCTCCATTTGATGCGCCACACGACGACTGATGAGAATCAACGCCGCGGCAATCAGAATCAGCTGAATATGGGGCGTGCCGGGAAAAATTGCAAATACGGCCAGAATCAAACCGGCAATCATCAGAGACTGCGGCTGCGCAAGGAACTGCTTGATAACGTCGTTATTCAAGCTGCCCTCAGAAACCGCACGGGTAACAATCATACCGGTCGCCGTAGAAATCATCAGTGCCGGCAGCTGGGAAACCAGACCGTCACCAATCGTTGCAATCGAATAAACGCTCAGTACTTCGCTCAGGCCCATGCCGGACTGAACAATACCAATGATCGAACCTGCGATAAAATTTATCGACGTGATGATGATAGACATGATCGCGTCGCCCTTGACGATCTTGGTTGCACCGTCCATTGCGCCGTAGAAGTCCGATTCGCGCTGGATCTTATTGCGGCGCAGCTTGGCTTCCTGTTCATTGATCAGGCCAGAAGACAGGTCGGCGTCAATTGCCATCTGTTTACCAGGCATGGAGTCCAGGGTGAAACGGGCAGCAACTTCTGCTACGCGTTCTGCACCCTTGGTGATAACGATGAACTGCATCAAAACGATAATCAAGAAGATAATGACACCGATGACCACATTGCCTTGAATGACAAATTCACCGAATACCTCGATAACCTGTCCTGCCTTGCCTCCCTTGGAAAGAATAAGACGAGTCGAAGATACGTTCAGTCCCAAACGGAACAACGTTGTAATCAACAACAGCGATGGGAAAATCGAAAACTCCAGCGGCTCGTGAATATTCATAGTAATCAACAGAATAATCAACGCCAGAGAGATATTGATGATAAAAAATACGTCCAACAGAAACGGCGGAAGAGGGATCAACAGGAACAGTACGATGACCACGACAAACACCGATATCACGTTGTCAAAAAGTCGTTTCATAACTCCACCATTTCTATACCAGTTTCAAAATTATTGCGGTAAACTCCGCTTATTGAGTTTGTAAACATAAACCAAAATTTCAGCAACCGGACCATATTGTTCGGCCGGAATTAACTGTCCAATCTCTACAGCTGCATACAATGCACGCGCCAGCGGTCTATTTTCCACCACGGACACGCCATTCTCCTCTGCCACTGCGACAATACGCAGCGCCACCTCGTCCTGCCCCTTGGCCACCACGACCGGCGCGGCATCCTGCCCCGGCTTATATCTGAGCGCGACCGCAAAGTGGGTCGGGTTACGGATGACAACATCGGCGCCCGGAACAGCCTGCATCATACGGGACTGCGCCATCTTGCGCTGTGCTTCTTTAATTTTGCCCTTGATCTTCGGATCGCCTTCGGTCTGTTTATATTCTTCCTTGATTTCCTGCTTGGACATTTTGAGCTGACGCTCAAATTCCCACCATTGATATAAATAATCGAAGAAAGAAAGAACCAAGAATGCGACGCCAACTTCTAACATCAGCTTAAAGCCCAAGTCGCGCATCGAGGTCAACGCAACGCCGATATCGCTGCTCATATAGCGCGAGAAAATCAGAAGCGATCCGCTGACAAACCTATAGATCAAAATCAAAAGGATCGTGATCTTCAGCACACCCTTGAGCGATTCAATGATGCTTTTTAATGAAAACAGCCGTTTAATTCCCTGCAAAGGATTCAGTCGGCTGAATTTTGGCTTCATGGATTCAAAAGAAACCAGCAGCCTGGTTTGTGCAAAGGTCGCAACCACAGCCGCCAGAACCGTCGCCAGCAACGGAATAGCAACCGACTGCGCCAACGCCATAATCGATTTGGTGCTCAGTTCAGTCCCAATGGCGCTCGCGCCGCCGGTCGGTACGCTGCCAACCAAGCCGATACAATAGCGGACAATTCCCGTCATTGCATCCACCATCAACGAGAGTCCAAACCGCAGCGCAGCATAGCTTGCAAACAGTGTTGCCACCGCCACGACATCCTGACTCATCATGACGTTACCTTTTTTTCGTTCGTCACGTCGCTTTTTTGGTGTGGCTTTTTCTGTCTTTTCGTCCGCTCCGCCCGGCATGCTTGGTTCCCCCCTTTGGGCCTATCTAACCTCCCGCAACCACTTTCACAGCCTGCTCAATAGCGACCAGCATCTGTTTTTCCAACCCAAGGACAAATTCGCCCATAAGCGGCAAAAGCAAAATCACCATAGCCAAACCTAATATAATTTTCAGCTCAAAATTGATTGCGAAAACATTAATTTGAGGAATCACTTTCATCAAAATACCCATTCCCAGCTGGCCAATCAGTTCAGCCGCAAGAATCGGTAAACACAACTTCATTGCCAGAACGGCACAGGATGCAAACATTTCCAGCACATAAGTGGATGCCGACGTGCCAAACGACACAGCCCCATAAGGAATTACCTGTCCGGAGTTCAGCAGAATACGCAACAGGGTAATATGTCCACCCGCCACAAAAAAAAGCAATGCCATCATGATATTGAGCAGTGTACCCGTCATGGAGACATTGGTTCCTATCGAGGGATCATATGTCTCCGACATATTCATGCCCATCTGCGCATCAATCATCTGTCCTGCCTGCAGAACCACATAAAAAAAGAAGTGGACCAATACGGCAATCAAATACCCCAAAGCAAGTTCGAGCAATGACCGGACGGCAAACTCAACCACCGTTGTCGGCACAGTCGGTAATGGTAAATCCGTTAAGGAATATACCGCCACGGCAAGCATTAAACTTGCCCCTGCCTTCACCAACCCCGGAACACCGGATCGACCTCCCAGCAACGGGTTAAAAACCATGAACCCAGTCATGCGCATGAGAATAAAAAGGAACAGCGTCAGTTGTGCATCATCAATCATCGTGCTCGCTGTCCCCTTCCTTCTAAGCAATCATTTGGGTGAATATCATCCTTGTAAAATCCTGCATCGTATTCAGCATCCAACTGCCTGCAAGGAGGAGAAACGCGATGATTAACAAAAGCTTCGGAATAAAAGACAGCGTTTGTTCGTGAATCTGCGTTGCCGCCTGAAAAATTGCCACCAGAACACCAACTGCCATACTGGCAATCAGCATTGGTCCGCCAATTTTGAGCGCAACCCATATCCCCTCCCGTAGAATATCGATAATCTGGTTCTGATTCAACGCTCAACCTCCTCCCACGTACTATCGGAAGCCCTGCGCCAGCGTAGAGAACAAAAGCTGCCAGCCATCCACCGTGATAAACAGCAACAGTTTAAACGGCATGGATATCATTGCCGGCGGCAACATAATCATACCCATACTCATCAGAGTCGAAGAAACCACAATATCAATCAGCATGAACGGAATATATAGGAAAAAGCCGATCTGAAAAGCCGCTTTCAGTTCGCTGGTCATATACGACGGAATAATGACGCGCATGGAAAGCTCCATGGCATCCTCATCTGTCGCTGGCTCGTCCACACCGGCTAAATCACAGAACAAGGTCAGCGACGAACTCTCTGTATTCCGCAGCATGAACTCCTTCAGAGGAACCGATGCTCGGTCAATTGCTTCCTCCTGCGTGATTTCCTGCCTTGTGTACGGCTCATATGCCGTCTGCTGGATCTGCGTCAGTACTGGATTCATGATAAACAGCGTCAGAAACAATGCAATGCCGACCAGTACCGTATTGGGTGGGTTCTGCGATGTTCCCATGGCCGTCCGCAAAAAAGAAAGCGAAATGATGATTCTCGTAAACGAAGTCATCATGATCAGCATGGACGGCAACAGTGCAATGACAGTAGTCAGGAAAAGTATTTCCAGTGTTTGTACACTGTCGCCGTTTACATTGATCAGGCTATCCGGCATGAAACACTCTCCTTCCTACTTCCTGTCATTTTTTTTGCGCAGCACATCCGAAATAATATCAGAAAACTTCGGCACGGCAGCTTCGCTGCTCACCTGTTTTGTCTGTCTCCAGATACGCGATTCTTCCTCAGACAATTCGGTGAGCAACGTAATTTGATCATCTGAAACACCAAGCACAAGCCAACGCAGCCCGACACGTGCCACGACCACCGCTTTGTTTTGTCCCAACGGAAGTCGATCATAGAGGCGCATGTGACCGCCCGATGTCATGGTCCCGCCAAGATTGCCCATGGAGATGCGGCGTGTAAACCAATACGCCAGATATAAAATCACCGCAACGCACAGGCACATGCCAATTAAGGAAAGCCAGTTCATCCTTTTACGGCTGTCCTACGATAGAGCTCACCGTCTTGATGATGCGGTCCGGCTTAAACGGCTTTACAATAAAATCCTTTGCACCAGATTTAATGGCTTCGATAACCATTGCTTCCTGACCCATTGCGGAGCACATCACAACCGACGCATTGGGATCTGCCTTGCGAATCGCCTTCAATGCCTCCAAGCCGTCCATATTAGGCATCGTGATATCCATAATAACCAGATCCGGCTGAATTTCCGCATACTTATTGACTGCTTCCGCGCCGTCGCTGGCTTCGTATGTATCCGTATAGCCATTTTCATTAAGCGTGTTTTTTACCATCATTCGCATGAATGCTGCATCATCTACTAACAAAATCTTTGCCATGGTTCATCCCATCCTTTTCGTATCTCAAAATAATATATGAATGATTATTGCTTATTAAAGGTCTTCTAACGCAAGAGGCTCGATAATTTCGGCAATGCGCAATCCAAAGTTATCATCCACAACGACGATATCCCCCTTGGCAATACACTTACCATTGACGTACAGATCCGCTCTGTCACCAGCCAACCGGTCCAGCACTACCAGCGAACCCTTGGTATAATTCAAGATATCCTTCACACGCCGACGTGTCCGACCGATTTCAACCGCAACATCAACCGGAACAGACATCAGCAGATCCAGATTGCTCTCTTGCTCTTCGTTCAGGCTGGTTGCGTGTTCTTCGAATTTCGGCATAGCCGGCTTGGTTGTTTTAATGGTTTTCGGCTCCGGAGCCGCCTGCTGCTGCGGCGGCATATAATACATAGGCGGATACGGCATCTGCATTCCATACGGCGGATATGGCATTGCAGCATATTGCTGCTGCATCTCCGGGGACATCTGCGGCATCGCCTGCGGAACGCCTTGCTGCGCTTGCGCCACAGGCTGCTGTACCGGTGTCTGCTGCGCAGGGGCTGCAGCCACAGGTTGCTGTGGTGCCGGGGTTGGAGCAACCTGCGGCTGTGCAGGCTGCTCTGCCGATACAGCAGGCTGAGGTGATGCATTTTGCTGTGCTGCCTGCTCTTCCGCAAAGTTCTGTGCCATCAGCTTTTCAATCTCTTCCTGACTCAGAGAAGCGCCGCTGCCACTGGACAACTCCGGTTCGGCTGCTGCGGCAGGCTGTGCAGCGGGCTCGGGTTCCGGCTCAGCCCCCATGCCAACGTCCTCGCCTTCGATACCAAAGCCTTTTAACAGTTCTCGTACCAAATCCATACTGAGTGCACTCATGAATTCGCTTTCCACCGCATCTTCAACGCTGAACTTAAAGCGAACGACAACCAGCATGCCATTTGACGGGAAATACTTTTCAACAAATTCCTCTAGGCTGCCGATTTCAAACGCCTGCGGTGTTGAAATGTTGACCATTCTGTTCAGAAAATCAGACATTGCGGTAGATGCAGCACCCATCATCTGATTCATGACTTCGCAAATTGCGCTCATGTTCAGCTCATTGATTTCAAAGTCCTCGTCCTTTGTCGTGCTGCCCATGAGGATATCAACGATTGCCCGCACATCACTCCGCTTAAGCAACATAATATTACTGCCGCTGAGTCCTGCTACATAATCAATTTTTACACCAATAGCCGGCTGCAAATCACCGAGCGTAAAATCCTTTGCAGATACTACGCTCACCGTTGGCGTCGTGATATCAACACGACGTGCGAGCATATTGGAAACCGCAGTCGCGGAGGAGCCTAGACTGATATTAAAGATTTCCCCAATCGCATCAATCGCCATTGGGCTAAATACATTCGATCCCATTCTTACTGCCGCTCTCCTTCATCCTGCATATTTTCCATGTCGGATAGCACGTAAGTTTTATCTATCCGCACCGCTTTATTCTTTTGAAATACACCCATCTTGCCATCGAACCATCGCTTTCCACCAATATTCAAAAAGATTTTTGAATCTTTTGGCTGATCCAGAAAGATTACATCACCAACATGCAGATGGTATATATCCTCCATCCGTAGGGTGGTATGCTGAAATTCCGCTGTAATCTCCAAATCTGAACCACGCAAGTAATCCATAATCTCTTCGCTATCATGTTGATTCGTCTGCCTGATGCTTGCCGTTTCCCGGTTCATCAAGCCGAACACATCACTGAGCATGGTACCCGGCAGAACAATGCTAAAGCGTCCTCTACTCACCGGAGTACGAATCGTGATGCCAACAATGACGACAGCCTCTTCCAATCCGATTAACTGTACCAATGTAGGGTTAACCTCAACCCTCTGGAATTTAAAATTAAGATCAATATAATTCTTCCACGCACTGGACAGGCTGTCAATCAAATTATTCATGAGGTCCGTATACAGACGCAATTCAATGTCCGTATACTGATAGTCCGAACTCACTTCTCCCTCGGTTTCTCCATCTCCACCGAGCCAACGGTCAAGCATACTCAACATGATGCCTGTCGTAATATGAAAGAGAATCGGTTCCTTTTCCGCCGTATCATCAAACGAATCCTCTGCCAGCGTTAATACATCTCGCTCTGATAAGGCGTTCGAAAATTCAAAATATCGTTGTTCTTCTACCGAATCAACCTCTAACTCGCAAGACATATGCAACAACGCATTCAGCCGAGAGGATAAAATACGCACATAGCTTTCAAAAATACTGCTGATCATCTTCAAGCGATCCCGCGTGAATTTTTTCGGGCTATAGAAATCGTATTTTGGATACTTCTTTTCCTCAGAATTATCCTTTTCGGTCGTTGTCATGTCCATGTCACCGTTTCGAGCGGCAGCAAGCAAGGCGTCGATCTGACTTTGTGATAAAACTTCAGACATTCATAACAAATCCTTTTACTATTAACTCTACTCGGCTCCGCCTTCGCGTATCGTAAAATACTCTTCCACGCTGGTTTCCGCACTGTCCGGATTCATGCCGGTAATCATAATCTCTACACGGCGGTTTTTGGCTCGCTCTGCATCGGTATCAAAGCTGGCAATCGGACGCCACTGTCCATATCCGACACTGACCAACTTATCCGGATCAATCACATTTTTTTCCTGCAGATATACCGTTACCGTTGCTGCACGGTTGGAGGAAAGAAAGCGGTCCACTGTAGGATTATTGGGTTTTGATGGATCGCCCTGTGAGGTATGACCCATCACGCGCATCTCATCAACCAGATCGCTCTGCGGTGCAATTGCGTTTGCCACCTCATCGAGCATACGCTTTCCCGAATCCAACAACACATAGCTGTCACCTTCAAAAAATACTGCATCGCGGAACGTAATAAATACATAGTCTGCACCTTGAGTGATCGACATCTGCTGCTGCAGATTATTCTTATCACTGTATTCATTGAGCGCCATTGCAATTTGATTGAGTGCCGCCGTCACGTCCTGCTGCGAAATCTGGTCGGTATCCTTTTCATCATTCTCCTGACCAGTTCCCTGACCGGGCGTACCCATTGTTTCCGATGTAGTTTCACGCTTAAAGCTTTGCACAATCATAGCCCATTTTGTTTCATTGATGGTGGACATACTATACAGCAGAACGAAAAAGCAGAGAAGCAGCGTGACCATATCGCCATATGTATCCTGCCAGTTAGCTCCGCCCCCACCTTTTCTCCGTCTTTTCACATCTGCGACTTCCTTTCTCTTGCTACTGAAGCTGGACGCTTATTCCGATTCTTTTCCTCGGCCCCCGCGTCCTTTTTTCTTTTCAGAACCGCCACCTGTCGCATTCTGCTCCAGATAACCCTCCAGCTTTTCGCGAATGAACTTCGGATTTTCACCGGACTGAATCGCCATAACACCTTCAACAATCAACTGTCTGCAAAGGCATTCTTCCTCATCGCGAGTACGCAGGTTGTTGGCAATCGGGTTGAATATAAGGTTGGCCAAAATAACACCATAAAAGGTGGTAATCAATGCAGTACCCATATCCTTACCAATGCTGGAAGAACCATTTTCCGGATCCATATTAACCAGCATGTTAATCAGACCGATCAGCGTACCAACCATACCGAAGGCCGGCGCAGCAGCGGATGCCTTTTCATACATGGATGCAACATCATCGTGGCGCGTGCTCAGCTGCTCAATATCGCTCGTCAGCATATCCCGCACCTTATCGGAATCGTTGCCGTCGACGATCAGCATAATGCTTTTCTTGAAAAACGGGTCTTCCAACTGATTTGCACGTTCTTCCAACGCCAACAGGCCGTTTTTACGGGCGATCTGCGCAAATTCAACAACCTCGTCAATCACTGCCGTTGGGTTGAATTTTTTTTGGTTAAAAATAATTCCCAAATGCTTTGGAAACTTTGCAAGCATCTTACCGGGATGACCCGCGATAATGGTTGCCAACGTGCCACCCAATACGATGAAAACACTGGCTGCATCACCAAAGTTCGCTAACTGCCCAAACTGAAAGAGGCCTAAAACTGCGCCTTCTCCATCACCAAGTGACATACCGATTATCAGCAGAACAAATCCACCGACAATACCCAAAATAAATGTTAAATTCATTGTCTTACATGTCCCCCAATCTGAATCCGTCTAAAAGACGAGTTGTCAGAATGCAGTTCTATCTATATTCAGTCTCCGCGTTTATCGGAGATCGAGATTTCACGGTAAATATCCCGCACTCTTGCGGTGTAGTTTTCAATCTGGCGAACCACCGCCTCCGGCGTTTCCCTTACAATGTAATAATCATGATTCATCATAATGATTTTGGTTTCAGGAATCATCTCAATTGTTTCAATCTGCATATGGTTTAGCAAAAATGGTTCCCTGTTTAATTTAGTCAGCCGGATCATGTCATTCACCTTTCCCCGCTTCAAAAGATTTTAGGACTCGGGGAGCGTAACACACGCCCCCCGGCCGCCTGTCTTTACGTAATATAACTCTTCAAAGAGAACAATTACCGCTTCATGCTGACCAAATCGGACAACATTTCATCTGTAACAGTGATAATTTTGGTATTGGACTGAAAACCGCGCTGCGTTGTAATCAAATCAGCAAATTCCGTTGCGATATCCGTCTTGGAGGATTCCAAGCCACCGGACAAAATCTTCGTATCGCCTGCACCCGTCAAGGTGATCCGATCGGGATTCGTATCATTTGTATTATTATTCAAATCACCCGTCACAGCCCCGCCGCAGGTACCAATAACAACATCGCCTGCGTTATTGCCCGCCTGATAGTAGCCATCACTCATTTTAGTAAGACCATTGGGGTTAACGACGCTGCCAATCGGAATGATGCCGACGGTGACCGCAACATTATTCTGCGTTACCGCAGTAATAACACCATTCTGATCGACACTCAGGTTAACGCTCTGTACATTAACACGCTTACCCTCATCAACCTTAGTGCCACCAATATCCGCGGGATAAGTTTGCGCATTTTTGTCAGCTTCAATCTGAGGATACAGCGCACCGCCTTCTTTAATACCCGTAGTGGTATCGCTTGCCGGTGCCATAACTGGTAACCGAATCGGACGCAGGCAGGTATCCCACTTCACACTGCCATCAGCATTTTCAAGCATGGTACCATCCGTATCACCCTGCGGCATAAAACCGTAAACGCAATAGCCGTTATTATCGACCAGATAACCATCCGAATCAAGCGAAAAGTTGCCGACTCGCTTGAGGGTCAGATTATTCGGATCCGGCTCATAGCCGATCTTTTGATCCGGCTTCGGGCCAACCATAAAAAAGCCATTGCCATCCAGATACAGATGGGAATTAATGCCGGTCGGTGCATAGGTACCACCGGCCATATTCAGATCAATCGAGGCAACCTGAGAGCCGTAACCGATCTGCGATGCGTTGGTACCGCCATATTGGTTTCCGCCCGCCGTACTGTTGCTGATCGAAGTATACATGGACTCACTGAACGAAGTAACGCCCGGCTTAAAGCCATATGTATTTGCATTGGCGATATTGTTGCCAATTACATTCATTTTCTGCATGTGGGTCTGCAAACCCGCAATTGCAGCGTACATAGAACCTGTCATAAGTTTTATTTGCTCCTTCCAATTCATACGATGCAGTCGGCAGCCGTCATACGGACAGGCTTCCAAAGCACCCATAAATGGACCTGCTTTCTTACTTTAGAAGAACAGCACCGTCTATATTGGTAAATACATTGTCGCGCATTTCATCTTGTGAAATGGCTGTGATCACTCTGTTTTGCGGCACGTTTACAATAAACGCACGTCCCGCATCCAGCACCAAAATATTTTTGGCACCTTTTTCCTGTGCCTTGCCAACAGAATAAGTCAGCTGGCTCATCAACGCATCGGTCATTTCAATGCCCCGCTCCTCTGCGCGCTGTTGTGCATGCTTGGAGAATTCCACGGTCGGCGTTGTCTGCTGTTCCGTACCAAGCTGCTCCATACGCTGCCGAAGCAGATCACCAAATGTACCCGTTGAGGCTTGCATCGTCTGCTGCACCTGCTGGCCAAGCGAACTGCTGCCACTAATTCGGTCGATCATATCTTATCGCCGTCCTCACCGGATCCCGTCGTATCAGAACCTCCGGTTCCTTCGGTTCCATCCGTTCCTTCCGATGGTGTTTTCTCTGTCGGCGGCAACTCACCAACTGCCATAATGGAGCTGAGAGCATATGATTTGCCATTCACAAAAACAACCTGCTTGCCGTTATACGTTCCTGTACCTGTCACTTCGCCTACAATTTCCTTCAATCCGCTGGCGCTGGTATATTCGCCGATCGTAACCGTTTTGCCAACCAGTGAAGCCGCATAGGACATCGTAGCCGCATCCGTCATGGTTTTCATAGACTGAATCGTCGACATCGAAATCAACTGATTCATCATATCGCTCGTGGAAGCCGGATTATCAATATCCTGATTCTGGAACTGCGCAATCATCAGCTGAAGGAAATCCTCCATTGTCAGCGTCAGCTTATCCGCGCTGCTGTCCTTCAAATAGCCAACGTTATTGCCCGTATCTGAACTTGAAGTTCTAGCTATCGTGGGGGTAAATAAATCGCTCATTGTATGTTCTCACTTCCTTTCCATCAAATCGTATCCAGTTGATAAAGGCCTAAGCGCAGCTGCCCCAAAAAGCTGTCCTGCTCCGCCTTGCTCTGCTGCGGATGGGATTGCTGTTCCTGCTGCTGCCGGTTCTGCTGATTGTGACCATCATACTGCGGCTGCTCCGGCTCCTGCTGCTGCACTTGAATGTGAACCGTTTGACCGGTACGGTCTTCCAGCAACGCACCCAGATTGCCCGCATGCTGCGCCAACAGCGAAGTAGTCTTTGCGCTATCCGCATAGATCACAAGCCCAAGCTTGCTGCCATGCTGCGCTAACTCAATCGTAATGTGACCGAGATTCTCCGGTTGCAGTTGAATTCGAACCTTATCGCCTACAGTGCTCAGATTCGCCTTAATGGTATCTGCAAGCTGCTTTTCCATATCAGGCGCATTGACATCCACTGTCGGCGTAGCTTCACCCACCTTAACCGGTACCGTCTCGACATCACGGAATAAAGGCTGTTCCTGCTGCGTCATAACAACAGGCTGATCGTCCTGCTGGTTCGCTTCCACCAGCTTCTGTCCGGCTGCAGTATCTGCAGTCGGCTGCTGCTCGGTATGCGATGCTGCATCTTGCAACCCTTGCTGCTGCACGCCCTCCTGCGGTACAACAACCTCAGAAGTGGGCTGTGCCTGCTCAGCCGCCATCTGCTGCGGAACCTGTACTGTCGGCTGCGCAGTAGGAACCGTCGTTTCTGCCGCAACTGCCGTCTGCACAGTCTGTGTAACAGCTGCATCCACCGTGGGCATAGCGGATACCACCATATTATCCACATTCTCCTGCGCTGGCTGCTGCACCGCAACATCCTGCACTACATACGGCTGGAACAACATAGCCGTTAATGCCTGCCGCACATCATCCGATACTTCCGTAACATTCTCCTGCGGAGTTTGCTCGGTCTGCTGCACCTTGTCATTCTGAGTCGGCTTGGACTGCGTCTGCTGGTTATTCGAGTTGGTTTTGTTAGACGATACCGCTTCTTGCTTTTGCGACATCATATCCTGAAAAGAATCTCCATTCGAATCCTTGCCTGCACCCGAACCAGACACCTGACCTCGCTGCATCATCAACTGCATCATCATGTTGATCTGCTCCATATTCATTCCTCTCTCACCTCCTTTCACCTGAGAATAAAGACAGGCGCAGCATGAACAACAACGCCCGCAGTATCCACTTAATGGACAGCCGCGCCTGCCATCACACGGGCGTTGGATACAAATTCATCAATAAACTGCTCTTCGCTCTTCTGCACGGATTTTTGATAAAGCTTCCATTTTTTCTCTTTGAGTTTTTCAATCGTCGCCTTATCTGTTTTGGCATGAATTACTTCATTCCGCTTGCTTTCTTCTTCGCTTTTACGCAAAGCAAGTGTCTCCCGTGCTTTTTCGATTTCTTTCTCCTGCACGCGCAGTATCAGGTCATATCCAACTGCGTCTGCAATCGTCATCCCCTGCTGCTTTCTGTCTCGATATTCTTCGTTGACTTCATCAAACCGCTGCTGCAATGCTGCGACAACCGCCTCCTGTTCACGCACACGCGCAATTGCGGCCGCATGCTCAATGCGAAGCGTATCCAGAAGCTGCTCTCGATAATGCAACACCGTCTCCATGGAAAAACGAAACTTCTTCATTGGAATCATCCCCTTTTCTTTCGTATTCCCTTACGAATCACTGTAAAATCGACTCCAACTGATGCAGGCTTTCATCATAACTGAAAGATTCATTAATTCCCTGCATCAAAAACGCGTTGATCTGATCAATTTTGGAAATCGCATAGTCCAGTCGCGGGTTTGTTCCTGCCTTATAAGCACCGATGGATAACAAATCCTCGTTTTTTTCGTAAACGCTCAGGATATCACGCAATTTACTGGCCAGCTCTCTGTGTTTGGGAGAAACAATCTCAACCATCAAACGGGAAATACTCGCCGAAACATCAATCGCCGGGAAATGGTTTGCGTTAGCCAGTTTACGAGACAAAACGATATGACCATCCAGGATACCGCGGACAGTATCGGCAATTGGTTCGTTGGTATCGTCACCCTCTACCAGCACGGTGTAAACACCAGTGATGGAACCGCGTTCAAAATTGCCGCTTCGCTCCAGTAATTTGGGAAGCTCTGCGTAAATAGACGGCGTATAGCCGCGTGCCACTGGCGGTTCACCGACTGCAAGGCCGATTTCACGCTGCGCCATGGCAAAACGCGTCAGAGAGTCCATCATCAACAGAACATCTTTGCCCTGATCCCGAAAATACTCCGCAATGGCCGTCGCAACCGACGGACATTTCATGCGCAACATGGCAGGCTGGTCAGAAGTTGCAACCACCAGTACTGAACGACGCATACCTTCCTCGCCCAAATCCTTTTGGACGAATTCGAGCACCTCACGTCCACGTTCGCCAACCAGCGCAATCACGTTGATGTCGGTTTTTACATTCTTTGCAATCATGCCCATCAGCGTCGATTTACCGACGCCCGAGCCAGCAAAGATACCGATACGCTGTCCCTTGCCAATCGTCAGCGTGGAATCAATGGCACGCACACCGAAATCCACACGCTCCCGAATCGGCGGACGCGTTAACGGGTTAATATATGGGCTGTCCACATAGTAGCTGTCTCCTTCCGGAAAAGGTTCCAGTCCATCAATGGGCTTTCCCATGGCATTGATGATTCTACCGCGCAGGAAATCTCCTACCTGCAAACGCAGCCGACGTCCGGTATTGCGAACGAAGCTGCCGGGTGCAAGTCCATTCATATTCTGATACGGCATCAGCAGCATGCGGTCGCTCTTGAAACCGACCACTTCAGCCAACACCTGACTGTTTGACTCCGCAGAGTAGATACGGCAAATATCGCCGATCGCCCCGCGACCACCCGACGCTTCGATTGACATACCAACGATGTTCTCGATTTTGCCGGTACGGCTCAACATATCGCCGTCTTTAATTTGTTGAATGACTTGCTCAAACATAGGTTTTCTCCCCGAACAGGCTATGAAAAGTTCTCATGGATGACCGAACGAATATTTTCAAGCTGCGTTGACGCGCTTGCGTCAATGATCTCATCCGGCATTTCCACAATACAGGTTCCTGTTTCGGCATCCCGCATGGGTACAATTTTGATGTGATCGGATAAGCAGGACAATGCCGCTGTTAGGGACGGATCGCTTTGCGCAACCCCCTTCACATCACAATCTGCAACATATATCTGCACCCATTCGCGACGCTTCATTTTTTCTGTCGCTGCAATAATCATGCGTTTGATGATCTCCTCGCTGCTTTTCAAGCTGACGTGGACCACCTTTTCCGCAACGGCTACAGCGACATCCAAAAGCTCGCCGCTGAGTTTATCAATTTTTTCGTCACGCATATTATTTGCCTGTGTCAGAAAGCGCCGCACCGCCTCCACAGATTCCTGTGCCGCTTTGCGCGTTGCGGCAGAGGCTTCTTCCTCGCCTTTGCGCTGACCTTCCACATAACCCTGATTGTAGCCTTCCTCGGATGCCTGCTGGTGAATTCGTGCCACTTCCGCTTCGGCAGCCTGTTTGGCCTCTTCTATAATACGCTCTGCCTGTGCCCGTGCATTACGGATTAATTCATCTGCCTGTGCCTGTGCCAGCGACAGCGCCTGTTCAAAGCTGCCGCCTGCCGGCTCCTGTTTTTCTTGTTCCTGCTCTTCCGACTTGGCGGCATGAGCCTCCTTAGCTTGCTCTGCAGGTTTTTCATCCGCCGCATCGTCACTGGGAACGTTTTCTTTGAGGCGGATCATTTCCTCCAGCTGACTTACTAACTGTTCCTCATCCGGCAGCTCGTATTCTTCAGCCTTCGGTTTCATGAAATACTTCAGAATACTAGGCAATGATCTCATCCTTTCCGCCCTTCAGAATAATGATTTCATTGCGCTCTTCCAGATCACGAATGATACCAACAATACGCTGCTGTGCCTCTTCCACATCACGAATACGAACATTGGTAGTAATTTCGAGGTCCTCTTCGATATTCTGACGCATACGCGTAGACATATTGCTAAACAGCTTGTTGGCAACATCCTTGTTTGCGCCCTTGAGTGCCAGAACAATATCGCGCATATCGCAATCGCGGAGAAAACGCTGCACAGAACGATCGTCCATATGTACGATATCCTCGAATACGAACATACGCTTGCGGATCTCTTCGGCCAGCGTACCGTCGTTCTCCTCCAAGCCGTCGAAAATAGCCTTTTCGCTCGAACGCTCCAAATTGTTCATAATTGCAGCGATATGATCCAGACCGCCAATCTGTACATTCTCCGTAACAATCAGGCTGGAGAACTTCTTCTGCAGCTCGTCCTCGATCATCTTTACTGCCGTCGGCGATGCACTCTCCATACGTGCAATACTCTTTACTACGCGCAGCTTCTTTTCAGGCGGCAACTCCTCCAAAACCGCAGCTGCCTTATCAGGGTCCACATATGACAGCACCAGCGCGATCGTCTGCGCGCGCTCATGCTGCAGCGTGGACAGCAAAGTTTTCGCATCCGTCTTGTCGAGGAACGAGAAAGAACGATTGCTCAGTGCCTTGGTGACCTTGCTCAACAGCTGCTCCGCTGCCTGATCGCCAAAAGCCTTTTGCAGTACCGAACGGGCATATTCCATGCCGCCCTCGGTAATAGCCTTGTTGGTCAGGCACATTTGATAAAAGTCTTCCAGTGTTTGCTCCGTTTGCTCCGGATCAATATAACCGAGCTTTGCAACTTCAATGGTCAGCTGCTCCAGCTCCTCCGAATCCATGTACTGATAAATCCGGGATGCCTTTTCTGTGCCAATGGCAACAATCACGGTTGCCGCTTTTTGTGCGGGCGTCAACTCTTGCTCAGCCATTTGCACCCTCCCCTCTCAGCCATGTACGAATCATCTGGGCCGCAATTTCCGGATTCTCCTCCGTAAACTTGCGAATCTCCTGCTTCAATTCCATACTCTTCTCGTTCTTAATCTCCAGAACATTGTCAGTCTGCTCCTGTGCCTGCTCAGCAGCTGCGGCCTCTTGTGCTGCAAGTTCCTCAGCCTGCTGCGCCTGCAGCAATTCTTGCGCCTTCTTGCGACGCTTCGAACGAATTACCAGAAAGACAATCAGCAACAGCAGCAGTCCAAATACGCCTGCACCAACATACAGCGCCCATTTGGGGATCTGCAGACCCGGAAGGAGCGGCGCGGTTGTATTGTTTGCATCCGGATTGTAGAACGGTGCCACCAACACATTGATTTTATCCGCTTGCTGATCCGTCGAAATACCAGCCGCACGCGCAATATGACTGATGAGCTGTGCGGTACCCACATTACCGGCAGTATCCTGATTGATGGTAACCGCGATCATCACATCAGTTACAACACCAAAATTCTGCTCACTCTGCTGGGTAGTGGTATTGACATTCACGTCCTCCGTACCACTGTTTTTCAGATACCGCTCATTGCCGTTTACGACATTCTGCGACTCCATATAAGTCGGAATATCGGCATTGCTCGGTGTGCCGACCGTACCGCCTTTTGCCGCGTCCTCGCCGCGCACCAGCTCCTGATCGTACTCACGGTGTCCGATGATACCCTCGCCATCCGGTGCCCCTTCCGGCGTGGTGTACTCGGTTTTCTCCTGTACGCGGTGGCTGACGTCCACCGTACTGGTTACGCTGACGCGCACATTGTCCGTTCCGTAAATCGGACTAAGTGCTTGCACTACTTCATTGCGAACACGGTTATTGACCTGATTCTCCAAGCGCAGTTTCAGATCCGATGCGGATGCTGTCGAAGTATCCGCACTCCCCGGCGTATAGCTGTTGCCGATGGAGTCCGTAATCGTTACGCTTTCAAAATCCAAGCCTTGCACACTATGCGCAACAAAGTTACCGATTGCATCGACATAACTGTCCGGCAAAGCCCCGCCATCCTGCATCTCAACAAAAACAGCAGCAGTTGCAGGCGTTGCATTATCACTGTCCAGCACATAGCGCTGATCTGAACCAGGAGAAATATCCACGACTGCATTCTTAACACCCGAAAAGTTCCGGATAACCGCAGCCATGCGATCCTGCAGTTCATAATTCTTCAGGGTTTCCCGATCGGATTCGCTCGACATCATGCCGACGTTATCCAGATAAGTACCGTACAGGAAGCCGCTCTTGGGATACCCGTCCACCAGCAGTTTGGCCTGTAAATTAGCAACCTCTGCCTCCGGTACCTTGATCGTGTCACCCTCTATTTTATAATCTGTTGCACCATATTCATCCAACTTACCGACAATCGCTGACGCTTCATCGGTTGTCAGCCCGGTGACCAGCGTTTCATACGGCCGATTGTTCAAAACCAATGCAAGAGCAACGGAAACGGCAATAACCAGGATCAATGCGACCGCGGTGATTTTAATGTACTTGGACTTGTGTTCCCCTGCATATAAGTCTTTAACCTTTTTTAGGCCGCTCTGAAATTTCTCTTTCACTATCTTATCCGCCTCATCCCAGAGTTCCCCTCATCCTGGAGGGTTCGCAGTTGCATTACATGCTCATGCGCGAAATTTCACTATAGGCATCCAATGCTTTGTTTCTCAATTCCGCAAGCAACTGAACAGAAAGCTGCGCTTTCGTACCGGCAATCGTTGCAACCGCCGGATTATCCAACTGACCGGTCGCCAGTAAATACTGTGCCTGATTATACTCTGCATCGGTTTGCTTTACGTCATTAATTGCGTTCTGGAACACATCCGCAAACACAGGAAAGCCGTTTTGCGAAGAAGCTGTATTGTCCTTTGAAGTCGTTTTATCCAGAGAAATCGAATCCCACAAGGGCTGTATCGAACCAATCGCCGCCATTATATTTGCCTCCTCATTTATTTGCCAATATCAAGTGCGCGTGTGGCAACCGTTTTTAAGGTGTTAAATGCTGTGACATTGGCAGAGTACGCCTGTGTTGCCGCCATAGCATCCGTAATCTCCTTAACCAGATCCACATTTGGCATTTCAACATATCCATCTGCATTTGCATCCGGATGACTCGGATCATACTGCAACTTAAACGGGCTGGTATCCTCCGCGATCTGCGTGACACGGACACCGCCCGTTTGTGACAAATTGTAGGTTTGCGCAGGAACATTGCCCGCAGCTTGTGCGAGCGCTTGGCGAAAGGTATCCCTTCCTCCATCTGCTTCCATCACCACCATTTTACGTTGATAGGGGCCTTCTCCCCCTTCTACGCGTGTGGTATTGATATTTGCAACATTTTCTGAAACGACATCTAACCGAAGCTGCTGTGCTGTCAATGCAGAACCGGTAATATTCATCGAGCTTAAAAATGCCATAACCAATTTCCCCTTCCCTTACTGTCCGCGGATAGCGGTACGAATCAGCGAAAGATCCGTAGAGATTGCATTCATCACATGTTGCTGCTGCAGAGCGTTTCTGGCCAACTCAATACTCTGCTCCGTCGCATCAACACCATTACCGTCCATACGAGCGGTTTCATTGTCTGCAACATGTATCGTAGCCTGCGTGTTTTCCAGTGCATCCCTCATATCTGATGCACTGCCGTTCGACGCAGCCTGTAACCGCGACCGGAATGTTTCCTCAAAGGTAACATATTTGGTTTTGTAATTCGGTGTCTCCACATTAGCGAGATTATCCAAAATCGCCGTCTGCTTTGTCCATAAGAAGTCCATAGAACGCTCCATCATCAAAAGAGCATTGTTGGTTATTGAATTCATTTTACCGGACCTCCTGTATCAGCGTAAGTAATCCAACCTAAAGATTCATATATAGTGTACTACAAAATGATGACTTTTTCAACCACTTTCGACATCAATTTACTGCATTTTGGCATATTACACAATAAAAGAGATTTTAAACCAATTACACATTTTTTGATATATAATATGGATTATTCCGAGCAATTTGCTTGTATTTTCACTCCGGGGGTTGTAATAACCAATAATCATTTGTTAATTTTGTCAAAAGTATGCAGTATAATATATTTTTCGATATTTTTCGATATTTTCCGATATTTTTCAATATATTGCAATATACTAACATGTGGCTCTAATCTATTGATTTTCCAAAAGAAAAAACGGATTCGACAGCAAAGCCGAATCCGTTTTTCTATTATACGTAGGAAGATGCAAGCTGAATATAGCGATACGCCCAATATGTATAGGGAACATCCTTATAAGAGATGCCTCCTCCACCCGACGAACGATTCAATCCTCGGGTCATCATTGCGGCAACTTCGCTGCGCGCAATGTAGGCGTATGGCCGGAAGGTACCATCCGGATAACCATTGATCCACCCAGCTGATGTTGCATAGCGAATGGCACTACTGTTTGACGTCCCGCTGACATCACTAAACCGCGTCGCACTGCTGCCCACACTTGGTGAACCAGACAAACGATAGAGCATCTCCGTCAGTTCACCGCGTGTGATATACTGATCCGGATAGAAGTACGTTGTCTGATCGATAATGCCTGCCCGCGCAAAAGCGTTCACTTCTTGCGTACACCACATCCCCAGCGGCACATCACTAAATACGCTCGTTGAATAGTTGTTTTCGCTATTGACGGTACACATCCGATAAAGCATGACAACAGCTTCCGCACGCGTCATAAAGTTTTCCGGTCGGAATGTCCCATCGGAATAACCGTTTATAAACGCGCTGCGGCTAGATGTATTCAGGCGAATCGTATTGGTTGACGTTACCGGATCTTTGGAATAATATGCCCGTCCCGAAACCGTCACATTTTGGTCAATATCGGTCAAATAGACTGATACGACACCGTTTGAATTGCGGCTCATCTGATAGGTGGTGCTTCCAACACGGATTGAAGTTTTTTTCGCCCCTGCAGTACGGCTGTTATCCCCCATTTTGACAGTAATTTCGTCAATTTGATAGTTGGTATCCGGGGTAAAGTAGAAAGTTACATCGTCCCCTGCATCAATTCTGCTTGAGGAAACACTCTTGGTAATCTTCATATGGTTGGAAGAATTGATAGTTAGATACGGTCTGGAAACCGAACTCGATCCGGACGACGTCGCGGACAACTTTACCGGCTCCGTCACATTATCGACGTATACCACATATTCTCCGCCGCCCACATCCTCGATCTCATAGTTCTTGCGGCCAACGCGTATTTCGCCATCCGACGGATTAGCTGAACCCGAGCTGTCACCCACGGTCAGCGTAATTTTCTGCACCGAATAACGGCCCGAGGTTGTGCTGACGTAAAACTTGACATCGTCTCCACGCGCTACCGTTTCCCCGCAATTGGTGTCAATGTTGATGCGGGTGCCTTCATCCGTCTCGATCGGGATATTATTTTCATCGTAAGATGTTGAGAAAGTCACAACAGTATCCACATACATCTCCGGCAGTAAAAACCAAACCTTACCGGCTTTTTCATGTACCTGTACACGATCATTGCCCATTGTCAGGAAAGTCTGTCCCGATGCCCAGCTTGCATAGCTTTTCCCGTAAGCCACTGTGCAATCGCTGATGATATATCCGGGGCGCGTACTCACACGCACTTCGCAGGTTTCACCTTGCCCAACACTGGTTACTCGGCTGCTTGGCCGATCCAGTTCAAGACCATCATCCACGTCAACGGTCAGCTTATACACAATCGGAATTTTTTCCACAACAGCTTCTACGTCCAGATTATCATACAGCTCTCCCGAAACCGTACTTTCCCCTTTCGCATTCCACGTCACATTCAAGCCATTCCAATCTGAATTACCAGCCGTCAGTATTTCCTTTATTGTACCATATTGGACAATCAAGCTGCTTAACCGATATCCATCCTCCGGCACAACACTGAGCGAAATATTTTTTCCGCGCGAAACTTGACCGCTTTCATTGCCGTTCACTCTCGCATTCCCAGTTTCCTCATGAATGCGCGTATTATATTCTTGAACCGTACTTTGACAACTAATATCGGCATCGAACTGCCCTACAACCGTGTTGTCTGCAGAAACCGTCAGGATAAAGCTGCGCGAACGTTCCGGCCATGCGTCCATTTTGATGGAAACCCCTTTGGCCGTACCCTCCAGATGTGCGCTGTCCAGCTCAACTTTCTCCTGCTGCGCGGGCAAAGCTCCCTTCACAGTAAAAGTAACGTTATCCAGTCTACGCCCCTCGTTTAGCGTGATCTTGAAATCCTGCGGCTTCCCGCCGGATGCAATAAAAGTGGACTCCGTAGGTTCTACGGTAAATGTATTTCTCCCCGGCATTGCGACTGTCACGCCATTTTTCTGTTCGTCTCCCGCATCAGCAGTCAGAGCCACAGACGGGAGCATAATAAGCGCGGACAAAGTCAGCGCCAATAACCTTTTCCAGCCCCGTTTCATCTCAGTACGCCATCTCCTTCCTATCCCGAAAACATATATAGATATATCGTCCAAACCAAGATAAAAATAAGGATAAAAACCGACAACCCCCACCTGTATTTGGTGGGGGTTGTATTGTATCTATGAACTTATTCCTGCTGCAGCTGGAAACCGCCAATCAGAGATTTGAGCATCTCAGACTGACCGGACAACTCCTCACTTGCTGCCGCGGACTCTTCCGCAGTTGCAGAGTTCGTCTGAACAACGCTGGAAATCTGGTCGATGCCCTGCGTAATCTGGACAATCGAATCTGTCTCGCGCTGAACCGCATCCGCAACCTCATCCATACCGGATACTGCGACGCTTGCCGATTCCATTACGCTGCCAACTACTTCGTTTACCTTCTGCATCATGTTAACGCCTTCGTTAACTGCATCGATAGACTTCTCAATCAGATCCTTTGTTGCCTTAGCTGCCTGATCCGACTTATGCGCCAAGTTACGAACCTCATCCGCAACAACCGCAAAGCCCTTGCCAGCAGCGCCTGCACGTGCAGCCTCAACCGCTGCATTGAGTGCCAGAATATTGGTCTGGAACGCAATATTTTCGATGGTAGAAATGATCTTGCTGATTTCCTGCGAAGACTCGGAAATATTGCCCATGGCGGTGCCAAGCGTTGCGATATATTCACTGCTTGCATGCAATTCTGCACCTGTGTTATCCGCTGCGGTTTTCGCCTGCAGCGCAAGTTGAGCGGTGCGCTGGCTGTCACTTGAAATATCGTTAATCGTTGCCGAAAGTTCTTGAACCGCACTGGCCTGTTCGGTCGCGCCCTGTGCCAGCGACTGTGCGCCAGAGGAAACCTGCTCCGCACCCGCAGATACCTGTACGGACGCGGTATTGATTTGCGCCAACGTATTGCTTAACTCCTTATTGATGCCGCGCACATGCTGCAGCAGCTGCTCATAGTCACCAATGTAATAGTTATAATCACGAGAGCGAACATTAAAGTTGCCACGCGCCATCTCACCGAGCAAATAGCCAATATCGCCAATCAGATCCTGCAGATTTTTGACAATGTTCGCTGTCTGTTCTGCCAGTCTTCCCGTTTCGTCCTTGGAATGAATTTCAGGGACAGGCGAAGAAAGATCGCCCTCGCTCAACTTACGAATGCGTTCAACACAAAGCTGAATCGGCTTGCCAATCGACGTTGCCAAGCGAATCGCAATGAATACACCAATTAGAACGACCACAACAATCAGAATGCCAATAATAATTGACGCAGTATGAACCGCACCCATGAAGTCTGTTTCCGGAGCAGTAATACCCAAACTCCAACCATCCGTATTATTAACCGGGGCATAAGCAAACAACTTCGTAGTACCACTAATCTTATACATACCTACACCGTTGTTGCCTGCCCGCATATCGGCAGAATAAATAGCAAGCTGCTCCAGCGAGGGATCCGACTTAGCTTCTTCCTCAATGTTCTGATTACCCACGGTATCCATTGTGATGTCAGCAATGGTAGTGCCTGTCTTATCCATCATAAATGCTTCACTATTTGCGCTGACGTGGACGGAAGTCATAATATCGTTGAGGAAAGTTTCCTGCGGAACAAAGTAGACAACACCGACAATCGGCTTGCTGCTATCTCCGTCCTGATAGACCGGTGCTGCTACAAGAATAGAAAGCTTTCCCGTTACCTTGCTTACTGTCGGCGTCGAAACAAGGCTCTCGCCATTCTTGGCACGCTGGAAATACTCGCGATCCGAGTAATTATTGCCATCAAAATAGCTATTACCTTGCAAATCAAGTAGATTGCCACGTGTCATATTGTATTCTTTCGCCATCTTGTTGATGTACGTTTCTTTTTCTGCCACAGAAACATCATTTTTACTCAGAACATCGTTCTGACCAGCAGTGCTTGCAATCTCAATAAAAGAACGCAACTCGTATTCCACGCGGCTCGCAGCGATTTCCGCTGTACCCTCTATTGCAGTCTGCAACATAGAATTCGAGCTTTGCAGGCTCATTGCAATACTGACAATGCCGATGGTCAACATACCTATTACAATTGTGGCAACCATGCCAAGTAATATTTTTCCTTTTACACTCTTCATTCAAAACCACCCTTTTTAGTGTTATAGGATATATTCTATATCGTCAAATTTGGGATTTAATTAACGACAGCTTTCGATTATTTTTTTATTTGTCTCCTTCTTTTTCCCGATATGATGTTTTTTTACCGGTTTTCCCTTGCGTTTCCATGCAAAAACATGTACTATTATTACAGTAAAAATATTTCAAAGGAGAATCAATGAGAGCGAATGAAAAAAAAAGGATTATTGTTTTCCCTAATCCTGTGTGCGCTGCTTTCCGCCTGTGGCGGCAAGGATGAATCTGCTGATGCTCTTCTCGCTTACTATACGCTTGAGGGCGATACCATTCCTTCTATTGAGCAGTTCATAAATGACGAAACCGGTGGGCGCTTGGTTGCAACGCTCAGTCCGGATGCATCAGGAGATACTGGTGAACAGAACGCTTCTGATGAAGCCGATACACAGGATACATCGGATGACACCGGAGATGGGGAAACCGAAGGCACCGGCGATACTGCTACCACAGCCGAAACGCATAATTATCTTTCTTATGACTATCAGCAGTTTGTGGAAGGCAAGCCTGCTTCCATTGCCGAATCGTATGTTACCCTTTTGGAAGGAGATGATATTGCACTCCACACCGAAAGCGAGGACGAACCATCTTTTGAAAGCGATACCGGTTCTGTTACGCTTATCCGTCAGGCGGTAGCAACGGACAGCAGCGGAGCACCGCAGAAAAAGGAAACAGCCTCCACTTCGGAGGGTACCGATACGGAAGCGGGGACAGACGAAGCAGAATCCGAAGATACCGAATCGTCTGAAGATACCGAATCGTCTGAAGATACCGAATCGTCTGAAGATACCACGTTGCTGCCTTACTCTGACTATGAGCAGGATACGCAGATGCGTTTCCGGGTGCGTATCGACTGGACGCCTACCAGCGTCCTCATTACGCTGGACAAAACCGATGGACAGGATTTCGTCACTTCCTTACAGGAAGCCGGTACATTCCTTTCCTTCTCGGGCGCAAAGGCACTGATGAGTACGGTCACACCGGCTGAAATCGGACTGCCCGGCAATTCCATGTCGGAATACAGCCTCAAGCCCGGCCCCGGCTTTGTTATGGTAGATGGTCAGGCGTGTCTGGCAGTCTATGTATACGGAAAGAATTCTGTCGGTACCAATTCTCTGATGGGAACCTATTTTATCTCCTCTGACTGCGCCACTCTGTATCGACAGGTTGGTGAGACATCCGATGAAGTAGAGCAAATCGAATTCCCAACCGATGTTCCCGACGATTTGCCGACAGAGGGCGAAACTGCGGTTAAAACAGAACCAACCCCCTAATAAAAAATACATAAAAAAAGAGAACGGCACATGTGGTGCCGTTCTTTTTTATGCATATGTATCAATGACCTGCCCCATGCCGGAAGTATCCGGAAGCATCTCCAGCAGTGCCTGTGCTGCAAGCTCTGTAGAATCCATTGCTTTTTTGGCTACCGAGATTGAGACACTCTGTTGAAGCTGAGCCGCATGCATGTTTACAGACATTGCGGCAATGCTATCCATCATTCAAGCCACCTCCCTTTTGCATTTGCGACCCTTTCCTCGAATCGCTATTGTTAGTATCGACCACGCAGCAGCGCAACTAATACCGTACATCAATCTTTTAAAATGTACACCTTTGCAGGGCGAATGCCAAAATCATTTGCCTCATCGCCGGTCATGAAAAACAGGTCAATCTTTGTGCCCTTAATCAATCCACCGGTATCCTCCGCCAGACCCGGTCCATAGGACCAGGATTGATCTCCACCATCAGATACTACATACAGCCTGCTGCCAAGCGGAATGACACGCGGGTCAACCGCAATCGTTCCGTATTGGGTCACCGTACCGGATGCGGTGATTTCACCGCCATCCTCTATCCGATGATAGGCAGTTGCCGTTACGTCAATCACCGCCGTATATTCATAGCTTGAACCGTCGCCCGCTGTAATCATTTTATTCTCAGTATCGTCTTGAATTCCTGCCGGAACAGACCAAACCTGAGAGCGGCCCGCAGTAGAGAACTCACCGGTACTCTCGGTTTCCGGCTGGCTTGACGGCAAGGTCCGGTTGCTTGCTGTTGTCCGTGACGCTGCAGCAGCCGCCTGCTCTTCCTGTTTGTTTTGTGCAATGCGGGTTCCCTGCCTGACAATACAACTGACTGGTGCTTTTACCTCTTTTTCGTTGACAACCTCGCGGGAAACTTCTTCTCCGTCATGTTCCTCAACCCGGTACTCAATGCTTTTTTCTCCATCTTCACCATATTGGGCAATTTCCTGCTGTCCTTTGAGCAGCCGGGTGTCATACTGTACTTCTACGGAGAACGGGATATTCTCTGTTTCTGTTTCTGTCGTAAAGGTAACACGTGCGACCGTAATCTGCGTACTGTCCGACAACCAATCATCTATGTCCGGCGTTACGATATCATCACTGCCAACACGGATACCGTTTGCCTCCAGCAGCTCTCCCACCGTGCAGGGCGCCGTGCGTATGGTCAATGTCCCGTCGCTGGTCTGAATTGACACATCAAAGGTTTCTTTCAGTGTCAAGTAAACCATGCCGTCATCATCTTTTCGAGTGACAACCTCGACGTTACGGAATCCCGCTTTACTGCATGCTTCTTCCACCGTACCGGGATAGAGCCGCACGGTTTCATGCCGCTCGCCATCCGTCATCACATAGGTGCAGGCCGCACTGCGAATAATGATAATCCGGAATAATCCAAAAAGCAACAAACAGGTCATCGCAGCCAGTATCGCAAACAGCTTAAGATTGATTTTCCTTTTTTGAGACTCTTTTATGCTGCGTGCTTTCTCCAATCTGTTCATGCCTCCCCCTCATTCTAAATATGCTCAATCTCTACATATATCGACCGATTTTTCACTTTCTTTAGTATATTGCATATCATCTATGTGAGTATAGAGAGGCTATGCAGGCAATCAAACAAACAAAATACCGGCAAGCGCCAAAGCACTGCCGGTATTTTATTCTTACAGAAAAACGGGACGGGCAAATGCCCGTCCCGCTCCGTATGGTTTTTTTACCAAACTGTAAGTTTGACTTACTGCAGGAGCTGGAGAACGCCCTGCGGAACCTGGTTGGCCTGCGCCAGCATTGCCTGAGCAGACTGAATCAGGATGTTGTTCTTGGTGTAAGCCATCATCTCGTCGGCAACGTCGGTGTCGCGGATGGTGGACTCAGCGTCCTGAATGTTCTCGGTCATGACGCTCAGGTTTTTCTGGGTGTGCTCCAGACGGTTCTGGATAGCGCCCAGATCGCCGCGGGTGGAGGACACGGTGTTGATGGCGTCCTTGATCTTCTGGATGGCAGCGGCAGCGCCGTCCTGATTGGCAACGGTCAGGTCCTCAATACCCAGCGCCTTGGAGTGCATATCGCCCACGTTGACGTTCATCTGGTTGTACTTATCCGCGGTGTCGCCAATCTGAAGCATCAGAGCGGCACCGGTAGGAGCTGCCTTAGTGCCGGTAGTGGCTCCCAAAGTCGTATCAGTTTTAGCCGCAGTAACGCCCTTACCGGAAACGGTGACATTGGCAAGGGCGGCCTTAACAGCCTTCTGTTCATCCGCATCGGTAACGGCAGACACATCCGCGTTTTTGATCAGATCCTGAATTTTAGCGGCAGTATAGCTCGTTCCCTGCTTCAACGTGAGCGTTACCTTGCCGTCCGTACCGATTGCTGCCTTCTCAGCAGTACCGGCTGCCAGTTCGAAGGAAAGATCAACCTCCGTCTTGCCGATGGTGACTTTACCCTGCGCCTTAATGGTAGCGTCAACGGCAGCCTTCTTGGTAGCTGCATCAGCGGCACCCGTAAACGTGGTGGTGGCATTGCTGTCCAGAGAGCCGTCGAGCAGCTTCTTGCCGTTGAAGTTGGCGCTGTCGGCGATGCGGTCGATCTCGCTCTTGAGAGCGGTGACTTCCTTCTGGAGGTTCAGACGGTCGACCTCGTTGTCGTAGGTGCCGTTAGCGGACTGGGTAGCCAGAGAGTCCATGCGGTTGAGCATATCGTGAACTTCCTGCAGAGCGCCCTCAGCGGTCTGAACGAGGGATACGCCGTCCTTGACGTTCTTGTTGGCGGCCTTCAGACCGGTGATCTGAGCGCGCATCTTCTCAGAAATAGCCAGACCGGCGGCGTCGTCACCGGCGCGGTTGATCTTGTAGCCGGAAGACAGCTTCTCGAGGTTCTTAGACAGAGCCGAGGTGTTATTAGAGTAATTGCGGTAGGCACTCATTGCCATAATGTTATGCTGGATTCTCATAATTCACTTCTCCTTTACAGAATCCGTCCGTAAGTAAATCCTTTTGCTTACGGTCCATTTGGTGAATAGTTGTTCTATTTCAGACGAGACAGTTACACCCGTTTGAAAGCTGGAAATGTATTCCCCTGCACAATGCCGGGGTTTTAACTTACACTCATATCATCGGTTGCACGCAAAAAAAAATAAGCCAATATTTTATTTTTTTAAAATTTAGGCATTATGTGCATTTTATTGAAATTTTTTTGGTTAGTTTTGTGCTCTGCTTTGATGCAGAGCGCACGAATCAACATATTTCTCTTACCAAACTAAATTTGGCAAAAAACGGCTCATCACTCAGTTCCGTTCTTCAAAAAAGCTGCCAGGCGTTTATCTTCATGACGAATATGATTGATCAAGACGCTTGCCTGCGTATTGATTTCGCCCAAGCTCTTTACACTCGGACCATTCGCACGAATGCTATTGGCCAGCTCCCGAATCTTGTGCTCATAATTTACATGGAAATCATGATGCGCCTGATAGTGGGGATACTGGTTCTTACGCTGCAAATCTTCCTCATCCGAAAAATGCTTATCAACATAATCCGCTAAGAACTCTGCAGTTTCGCCAATCTTATTGCGGCCTTGGCCGGAGCTGCATGCATCCATCAAATCATTGATTGCATCAAACAGCATACGATGCTCGGAATCAATCAAATCGTTGCCCGTTTCCAAATCAGGGGTAACTTCGTATCTCTTAGTACTTGCCCGGATCGTCGACGCTTGCGAACGAGGTGCTCTGCCTGACCGGAAACCTATCCCCCGATACGGGAGAAGTACCTCCTGCATGAAAGCTGCCGCTGTTTACAGAAGTGGAGGGTGCCTGATAATCATACGACGGTGCCGGTGCTGCTGCCGGAACTCCGTCGCCTGCGCCGACGCGGAAAGATGCAAAAATCTGATGCAGGATATTGGCCTGAGAGGACAACTCTTCACTTGCTGCCGCAGATTCCTCGCTGGTTGCAGAGTTCGTCTGTACAACCGTCGCAATCTGGTCAATGCCCTGAGTAATCTGATCAATAGACTCGGACTCACGCTCTGCCGCGTCAGCAATCTGGGTAATCTTTTCAACCGCCTTGCTGGTCAGATCCGTGCTGGAAGTAATGGATTCTGCCGCTGCGTGTGCAATGCTGGAACCATTTTCGACCGCCTTAATCGAATTTTCAATCAAAGCAGTGGTATTCTTAGCTGCTTCCGCAGATTTCGATGCCAAATTCCGAACCTCATCCGCAACAACTGCAAAACCCTTGCCTGCGGAACCGGCGCGTGCTGCTTCTACAGCCGCATTGAGCGCCAGAATATTGGTCTGGAATGCAATATCCTCAATCGTCTTAATAATCTTGCCGATTTCCTGCGATGTAGAGGTAATTTCGTTCATCGCCTGAATCATCTGAGTCATCTGCTGCTGGCTCTCCGAGTTCTGCGCACCTGCCGCGTCAGCATTCTCCTTTGCCGACTGTGCAGCCGCAGCATTCTTATGCGCTGCAGTTGCAATATCATTGATGGTAGCAGACAGCTCTTCAACCGCACTTGCCTGCTCGGTAGCGCCCTGCGCCAAAGACTGTGCACCAGTCGACACCTGTTCCGCACCTGCAGATACCTGCTCAATCGAAGATTGCACATCGGAGATCATTTGCCGCATCTGCTCGGTTAACTGCGAAAGGGATTTGGAAATGCCCTGGAATGCACCCGGCAATTCCACTTCACTCGTCACACTGAAATCACGATTCACCATGGAAGAAGTGATTCGAGTGATTTCATGGCACGCCGACTCGAGCACATGTTGGCTGGAGCGCAGCGCCTCTGCCATTTCGCCGATTTCATCCTTCGCCTCGTATGTAACTCTATGGCTCAAATTGCCCTTGCTCATCTCAAGCAATGCCGCACGCGTCTCATCCAGAGGTCTGGTAATCGAACGAATCAGTTTAACCGCAAAAACAAGTATCAGCGTCAAAAATACAACCAGCAAGATGCCCATAAAGACAAACATACGGGTGGCTGCCTGCTGCTGCTCAGTAACTACCTGCGAGATTTTTGCTGTAATCGAATCTGACAGATCGCCTGCCGCCTCCCGCAGTGCATTCAGAGCAGGCGTACACTCATTTACCAGAATGGTTTTAGCCTGTTTAAAATCATTTTGCTGCAGCGCGCTGGTTATCTTAGGAATAACATTCTCCCAAGCGGTAACGTCCGAGATATAAGTTTTGTCTTTTCCGTCTCCCAGTGTGTAATGCTCCGAAATATACTCACACGCACTGTCCAGCGACGTCAATGCCTCATTCAGATTCGACTCATTTTCATTATAATTCTTCTTTTCGTCATCCAAAACCATATCACGAGCATATCGAGCGGCCGTATTAAGCTGAATTCGGCAGGTCAAGATTTGCCCCCGCAACGCAACCTCATTATTAATCAAGCTCTCATACTGGTTGCGCAGTGACAACGCATTCACCACAGAAATAATCAAAAGCACAAGCGATAGAAAAATAGGGATAGCAAACCCCAAAATTAGCTTGTTTTTAATTTTCATGTCTCTTAGTCGCATACAAAAAAATTCCTCCCAGCAACTCATTATTTATTTATTTATTTATTCAAATCGGCTCGTTGCTCTTAACTCGCCGTATTTGCCCTTCTCAACGTCGCCGGCAATTTTTCCGGCAACCAATGTAACTACTCTGCGGCACATGATATTGACAAAATCTTTTGCGTGCGTCGCCATAATAACTGTAGTGCCGCAACGATTGATTTCATTGAGGATATTCATAATATCCCATCCTGTATCATAATCGAGGTTCGCAGTGATCTCATCCACAATCAGAATTGGTGGATTGCAGATAATTGCACGTGCCAATTCCACCATTTTGACCTGTCCGCCGGATAACTCAAACGGATATCGGTCCTCCATGGCACGCATGCCGACAATCGATAAAGCTTTCCGGGTATTCTCCGGAATCACCTTGGATTTGACGCCAAGCGCCCGCTGAACCAGCTCCAGATTTTGCCGCACAGTTTTTTTTCGGATCAGGCTTGCATCCTGCCAGACCTGACCTATATTTCTACGATATACCGGCCGTCTCCAGCCGCGCAGTCGTGTCAGTTCCACATCATCAAGCCAGATTTTCCCTTCATCCGCCACAATCTGATTGGCCAGCAGTCGAAGCAATGTGGTTTTTCCTGCTCCACTGCTGCCAATAAGGAAAACAAACTCCCCACGTTCGATAGTGAGAGAAACATCATCTATCGCCGTAAATCGTCTTTGCTCATTGGTAAAATATTTGGTTACATGCTGCATTTCTATCTGGGGCACAGTAAACCTCCTGTTTGAGCGCTCAGGCGCTGCTAATCTGTCTCTTTGGATAAAAACCAGAGCGGTGCACCTGCTGTTTTGCTGGAACTCAATTCATTTATAATAATTGATGCATCCCACTCCTGCAAACTGCGCGCCCTGCTGTTCGGATCGGCAACCAAAATATTGCCATCCAATGTCACGCCACGTAACAGGATAAAATGTCCCCCACTGGTAAAATGTCCGGCACTCATCAAAGCGACAGCGATACGGCCACCGGAAAGCTGTGTGCGCAGATCCTCCGGCGTAACGGAGCTTGGAGAAGAACACTCCAACCCAAAGGCATTGGCTACACCACGAACAATACTGTGATATGATCCGCTTCCGGCAGCCCAATATCCATTTTGACTGCACCAGCTGGCCATCTGCTCTGGATCGGTATTTGTACCGGTCAGACTTTTTACCGCCATCGCCATGGCAGTCGGACCACAACCATACGGACCGACACGATCAGAGCCATAGGGCTGATCTTTCCATGCCGGATCGCTTTGCGCAAAATACGCAATCGAAACTGACCCGCCCGTCAGCACCTCCTGACCATCCCGAATCACCAGCTCAGTGATTGCAGGATCTTCTATCATTACGCCGCCATCCGGTATTGTCGGTTCCCCTGCCCGCTGGGATTCGATCTGCTCCTGCCGCAGCGCACTGCGTTCTGCAATACGTTGTTTCACACCGTCAGCCGCCACCCGCACCTGATCGCTTGTAAATCGCCACAAATCACCCGATTTCTCCACGACCGGATCTACGATCTTATGGAAAATCGGCGGGTCAAGCCAATAGCAGGCTGCCAACTCAGCTCCGCCGATAAAGACAGCCGCCATAAAGCATAATCCTATTCGTTTTGTCCAGCTTTTTTTCCTCACGCTATGACTTTCTTTCCGAGAGTACCTGACTGATTCTGCTATCAATCGGCACCAAACGTTCAATCACGCGCTTGTTCTGCTGCATTTGATTTACTATCATCTGCTCATCCGCGTTCTGTGGATTATCTCCACGAACCAAAGCACGCCAACGTGCTTCAATATCCGGCGCATCGATTTCCACAATGCGCCGGATATTGCCGTCGAGTTCCTGCATACGGAGCACAGGCTCTTGACGCATGGCCAAAAGCATACTGAAAGAAGTGCGGTCATTTCTGTCCAACGCCTCTCCCATCTGCATGGTTAAGTCAAGCGTCTCTGTCAGGGCCGTGTAACGCTTTCTGAGTTGTACCAGCAGCTTCATCCACTGCTCATTCATACGCCGCCTGCCTTCTGTGCCTGTCTGAATGTATCCCTCAGGTCGGTCAATCGGGGCTTTACTTCGGCCAGAACCTTCTCGTTCCGTCCCACCTGTACGCGGCTTAACTCATAAGAAAAGAAATCATACAGGCGGTGCAGATCATGACTAATCGGATACTGCATATCAAGCGTGTCATCCAGATACCTTAGGATTTCCCGACAGCGGATAATTGATTCATCAAAAACCTCATAATTTTGGTTCTTGAGCGCGATTTCCGCACGGGCCAAACGCTTAATCAATTCATCATACAGCAGCATCAGCAGCTCGCCGGGAGTCATCGTATTGATCGACTGTGCTTTGTATTGTTGGTAGCCATGCATATCCATAGCCGGATTACCCCGTCCTTTCTATTTTACACCCTTTGTCAATAGCTGCTGCCACCCAAGCTCGACAAATAAGAACTCTGCGAGTTCATTTGTGCGATCAATGTTTCCAATTTGCTGAATTTCGAGGTGTAAAAATCAATTTTATCATTCAGCTGATCGGTCAGGGTATCAATCACATCATCATAGCTGTCAATCCTATCCTGCATCATGTTCTGCAACAATGCCGTCGGAGAATACTGCGAACCAGCCTTTTCAATCAGAATACCCTTGGTTGCACCGGTTGTCGCCGCGTATTTATCGAGCCGCACCTTCAGGCGAGATATCGCGCCGCCCGAGGAAGTGTCATCAACCCACGAAGTGGAGCCATCCGAGTTGGTAACCTGCTTTTGCTCCAGCGGTGCTGTAAACGCCTCTGCAACCGCATCCGGATCGCTGGCCAGGGCAGAACGGAGCTTAGTCTCGTCCAGTGTAATCCTACCCCTATCCGAATAACTGGTGGATACACTTACACCAATCGCATCCAAATTCGAATTGGAGAACACGAAGCGCAGCGCGTTGGACAAATTACCCAGATCGTTATCGCCAAACAGCAAGCCTTGCTTGGCCTTTGTCTCGTATTCCTCGATCTGCTTCTCGGTCATATCCGCCTTCTGATCATCTGTCAGAGGCTTATATGTGTTTTTATGATCCGGCTGGGTCGAATACTGTTTGTTGATTTCCGCAAGAACCTTGTTATAATCCTCAACAAAGCTCTTGACCGCATCGACAATCTTATCCGCATCAACCTTTTTATCAAATGTAACGCGCTCACTCGCGTTGGTCGCCTCAAATGTGCCATTCGCGGTGACCTTGAATCCATCGATATCGAAAGTGTTCGTGCCACTGGTCAGGGTAGTCTTTACGCCGTTAACATACGCTTCCATCCGGGCATCCTGACCTTGGATGACACTAAACTCTTTTCCCTGATAGTTAGCAACTCCCTGTCCGCGAACCTTAGCGATATTCCCCTGACCATCATATTCAACTGCACCAAACAGCTTTGCGGCCAAGTTCGCGCCATCATCGCCAATTTCAATCCGGCCGCCAGAACCGCCATGCGTGGAGGTGAACACAAACTGATTGGAAGTGGTAGAATAGCTGACCTTAACGCCCGCCTTCTCATTCTTATTAATATCGTTCATGATGGTTCCCAGCGTCGTATCAACCGAATACTCGCCGATTTTCACACCATTGATCTCAAGCGCATACAGTTTGTTACCATTTTCATCCAGCTTGTCGCTGCCATCCTCGTTCTGTACAGCGTTCAAGCCGGTAAATCCGATGCTGGTTTCACCTAACCCATACAACTCTCCAAGGGTTTTACTGGTATTGACACGGTTAGACGCGCCACGGTCGATGCCGAAGATACCACCCTTGCCGATTACGTTCAACGTACCGGAATTGATAGAAAGCGTATCGCCTTCACCGGCGGACACCAACTCAAATGTAGGCTTGAATGTTCCGTCGCTTTGTACACCGCTTACATGGACGCGGTTGTAGCCGAACGCCTGATCAAACTGGGTTTGCAGGTAAGCCTGCATTTTCTGAGCAGCATCTTCTTTACTGGTTGAATTAACAAAAATCTCGTTATACTCGTCTGTTCCCTTTTCCGGCATCTTAATCTTCGCCCTTGTACCGTTATAGGTCACATTCATGGTTGCGCCAGCTAGTACATCAGCCGTCGATTTTGTGGAGAAGAGATCGTCCTTCGTAATCGCTGCACTTGATGTTATCTTCCCAGTGCCGCTCATCGTGGCACCAGCACTCAGATGCAGCGCATTTAATGCAGATTGAGAAGAATCGCTCTTCAGCTCTAAGGTGTTAGTTTCCTTAGCGCCATCGACAAAGCGGAACTCCAAATTATCGCCGGACACCTCTGCCTTGATTTTGGAATTCATCTTGATGCTTGTGCCGTCCGACAAAGAGATGGATGCATTACCAAGCTGCTTATTAATTTCATCCGCCACATCGCTAAGCGAATTGTACTCACGGTCGCTGTCAAATGTAATGGTAAATGTTTTGTTGCCGTACTCAAACGAAAGCTGCTGGCCCGCCAGATTGCTGACGTCAACCTCACCCTTCAAGTCTACGGCATTATCAGCCTCAATGCCACTCTTATTGGAAACGCCATTGAGTCCATTAAAGCTGACGGTCTCTGTTTTCGCCAAATTTTCTACTTTGCTGATCTGAATATCACTGGTCGTACGGCCGGAAGCAGAAATCATGTCCGCATTTTTACCCAGAGATGTGATAATGCTCGGCTGGAAAAATGCAGAACTCATCAGATTGGTAGACGAAGTATACGAAGTATACTTGTTGGAAATCTGTACGAGCTGATCGCTGATGCTGCGATAGGCCTCCTGCTGCCACAGGAGAATCTGCTGCCTCTGCTTCTGCGTATCGATTTTTGATTTGATGCCCGAAACCATTCCTTCAATCATAGATTCGGTATCCATACCGCTTGCAAGGCCACTGATAATATTGCTAGAACGACTTCCGTAAATGCTGGAAGAACTGCTACTGCGACTCACATTACTGACTGCCATATTAATCGCTCCTTCCAAAAAAACTGTTATTCGCCTTTGAGAATTGGCGAAAAAGAAAATATGCGATAAAAAAATTTTATTCTATGTTTTTATTTCGACATGTAGTATACTAAACATAAGAGAATATTAAAATTTTTTTCAGATAAGGAAGTGTTTTCTATGGCGGAAATCATTGCCATTACCAACCAAAAGGGCGGCGTCGGAAAAACAACCACAGCAGCCGCGCTCATCGCGTCGCTTTCCGAGCGCGGGTATAAAGTTCTTGGCGTTGACCTCGACCCACAGGGCAATCTTGGTTTCAGCCTTGGCGTGGACATCGAAAACGTGCACACCATGTATGAAGTGTTCAAGAAACAGCTTCCCATCGATCAGGCGATTTGCACCGCAACCTACGGAGACCTCCTTGCCTCCAACATTTTGCTGTCCGGCGTTGAGCTGGAATGCAACAAACCTGGACGCGAATACATGCTTAAAACCGAGTTGTCGCTGGTTTCCGCTCGCTATGACTATATTATCATCGACACCCCTCCTGCTCTCAACCTTCTGACCGTCAACGCTTACGTTTCCGCTGATAAACTCATCATTCCGATGGCACCAGAAATTCTCAGTCTGCTGGGCGTAACACAAATCAAAGAAACCATCGAAACCGTCCGACAATATTACAACCCCAGCCTTAAGGTCATCGGCATCCTGCTGAATAAATTCAACGCTCGCCTGAACCTAAATCGCGACGTGCTGGAACTTTCCCAGCAAATCGCCCAGCAGCTTGACACCAAGGTTTTTGAGTCTAAAATCCGTCAAAGCGTTATGGTGGCGGAAGCGCCCGCGCACGGGGAGAGCATTGTTACCTATTCCCCCACTTGTAAGCCCGCTATGGATTTCGCTGCTCTTGTAGACGAAATCCTCGCTGATAAATCCTAAACACGGAAGGAAAGTTAAAAGATGGCATCAAAACGCAGCAACAAAACCGCACGCGTGCTGAACTTGATAGCAACCCCCAGCGACGCTGCACCAGTCGAAGCCGAACAGTCGACCGTCCCAGCCGCATCTGCGGAAACGCAAGCAACGCCCGCGGCAGCCCCTAAGGAAAAAGCTCGTTCCGGCGCAAAAAAAACCAAGAATACCTCCAAAGCTGCAACATCCCAATCGACACCTGCCGTACCTGTCCCGGAAGAACCTTCGCCAGCTTCGGAAACGACCGCATCAGAACAACCGCAACCGCAAGCCACTTCCGCCCCCATGCCGCAGCCTGTAGTTCCCATCGTACAAACTGTACGGGAAAAAGAGCAGCAGCTTTCAGATGACATTAAATCAGGGCTGCTGCAGGCCCTAAGTGAAGCGGAAACGCCCGCACAATCGACCGATCCGTCCCCCATTAGCGAGCCGCAAGATTCGGCAGCGGATGCGGACATAAATGATCCGGAAACCGTAGAGCTATCCGTTCCGGAACAGGAAACTACGATAGAACCAGCCACAGAGTCGGAATCCGAACAGGTGTCGTTAGAAGCACCGCAACCTCAGAAGCCAGCCGAGGAAATTTACACCCCCGCCGGAGAACAAAATGTTGAATACACCAATGTCCTGCAAGAGCTGGTTGAAGAAACTTCGCTGTATTATATCGAAAATATGCTGCAATGCCGTTGTCAGCGCTGTATTGTCGATATGAAAGCACTTGCATTGACCAACCTCCCTTCTAAATATGTGGTACTCGAAAAATCCAAGCGAGCTGCTTATATGAGCGTTTATGCAGCACGATACGAAAAGGAATTATCCGTTCAGATGATGCGCGCTTGCGTTATTATTAACGAACATCCGCATCATTAAAATAAAAAATCCTGCGTCTTGTGACGCAGGATTGAGCCTGTCGAAAAACTAACGTTTTTCCGACAATCTGTGTTTTGACTTCGCAAA
>ERZ773204.216-NODE-216-length-47308-cov-7.872262_pt1 | contig 47308 bp, 41 predicted proteins | sample MGYA00581007_ERZ773204 | MGnify/ENA primary metagenome ERZ773204 (study PRJEB29015, sample SAMEA2737757) | human gut metagenome | biome: human gut; feature: human-associated habitat; material: faeces | place: China | collected 2012 ... | reverse complement strand
CTTCCCATCAGCGTACAAATCTTACATATCAGCCACAGCCTGCCCGTCTCTACACTCCGCATTTCAACAAATGGTCAACAAATCACAAGCTCTGCATACATTTTGAATATTTCTGTTTTGCCTGTTCGACCTTCTGGCTTTCTGCTTCCGGTGTTGGATAGAAGCCTCTTGTATGCATCATTTCAAATACATCCTGCTGGATTGCATGTTCTTTTGCAAGGCAGTCAAGAAGAGCTTCCCTTACTTCCTTGTGTACACATTCGTTAGAGAATGTGTTGTAATTGTCTGTAGCTGCCTTTTCAGCAGTTAAAGCATCTGCTAATACTTCTTTTTCTGTATAGATCTGTTCCATAATAATCTCCATTCTGCAGCCATTTTCTAATGCCGGAGGAATCGCAGGCCAAATGTCATATTTGGTCTTTGCGATATGGGCTGCCTTGTGATGCCTGCGGCATAAATAACAGGTTTAATAATTCATTATTCATTAAGATATGAGTATAAAGAACGAAAATGCTCCTTATGCTTATCGGAGATAGACATAAATTTGTCTTTTACCTGTTCGTCAGTGCTATGTTGTGCTAACATCTGGAATTTCTTAATCAAAAGTTCTTCTTCTGAAAGTAATTCATTGAGTGCTGATAATTCTTTTTCTGATACAATCATGTGAATCCTCCATTCTTATAAGGCAATGAACCGCTTTATAAATTAGTTTTATAAACTATAACGGTAAAGGTGTGCATAAAATATTTTCTTATACAGAACTGATGTCTGAATTGATATGATTTTATGAACAGTAATAGAATGTGCAGCATCGGTTAATAATATTCATAAATAAATATAAATATCTGTAAAATTGCTTATTTTGAACACTTTTTCACTTGTTTTTAACAGTGAATACAGTTATTATAATCTTATATAAAAATATTTTATAAAAGTAAAGATGAAATGGGCTGAGTGTGAAAAAACGCCTGTGGAATGGAGGTTAGTATGCTGTATAAGAATCCAATTATTCCGGGATATAATCCCGATCCTAGTATCTGCCGTGTCGGTGATGATTTTTATCTTGTTAATTCTACGTTTGAATTTTTTCCGGGAGTGCCTATATATCACAGTAGGAATCTTGTGAATTGGGAACTTAAGGGATATTGCCTTAACAGGCGTTCACAGCTTGAACTGGAGGGCTGCCGTAATTCGGGGGGAATATATGCTCCGACAATACGCTATCATAAAGGAATGTTTTATATGATAACAACTAATGTGACCAGCAGAGGTAATTTTGTAGTTCATACAGATAATATTGAGGGAGACTGGTCAGAGCCTGCATGGATAGACCAGGGCGGAATTGACCCGTCATTATTCTGGGATGATGATGATACATGTTATTATTGTTCAACCGGGGTATTGGACGGTGTAAGAGGAATAGTGGCATTTGCAATTAATCCGATGACAGGTGAGATTAGTTCTGATAAGCACCTGATAAGCGAGGGCTGTGGAGGACAGTGTGCAGAAGGACCGCACATTTATAAAAAGGACGGTATGTATTATCTTATGATAGCTGAGGGCGGAACTGAATATGCACACAGTGAGACTATACAAAGAGCGGCTTCTGTGTGGGGACCATATACGCCATGTCCTGATAATCCCATCATATCCCACAAAGAATATAAGAAATCAGAGATTCAGGCGACAGGTCATGCAGACCTTATTGATGATGAAAATGGCAACTGGTGGCTCGTTTTTCTTGGAATAAGAAGATTCAGTCATGCACTGCTTCATAATCTTGGAAGAGAGACATTTCTGGCACCGGTTACATGGAAGGATGGCTGGCCTGTGGTCGGATATAATGGAAATGGAACAGTAGAGCTTGTCATGGATGCACCTCTTCCTGGTCTTGGGGAGAGAGTAAGTAAAGAAAATATTCATATTGACAGTAATAGTGGAAAACCTATGCTTTATTCAGATCATAGCGTTTATATAGATTTTTCGGAAAATAAACTTGATAAAAGATTACAGTTTACAAGAAATCCTGATATGTCACACTACATTTATGATAATAATAACAAAAGACTTATACTTAAGGGAACAGATATTACACTTAATGAGCCGGGTAAATCGCCAACAATATTGTCATTTAAACAGCCTGAATTTACAACGACTTTAAAGGCTGTTATAAATATTGGCGAAACTAAGGCGCAAAGAGCAGGAATAGCAGCCTATTATAATAATGATTATCATTATGAAATATACATTGGTAATGATGAAAATGGAAAATATATAGGATTTTATAAGCATATCCATGATATGGGTGTAGAGCTTATACATATACCGGTAAGTAAGGAAGAAGAAGATAAGAAACTCTTTGTAAAGATAGATACTGACAGGGAGAAATATACATTTTCATATGCAATAGCCGGAAGCAGCGATTTTGATGGGAATTATACATATAAAAATATAGGCTCTGGACTTAATGCCGGACTTAGTACAGAAGGAACTAGAACCATGACATTTACAGGAACCCTGTTTTCATTATTTGCCGAAAATGGAGATGGCATATTTGAGACGGGTGTACTGCTTGATATCAATCCCGATGAAAATTATACATTATAAATTTTCAATAAAACCTATTGATTATTTATAATGAAATTGTTATATTAAAGCAAAGAACGCCAAAGAGGGCAGCGATATGTGTTAATGCACATATGCTGCCCTCTTTTTTTGTAATATATCAGAAAAAGTGGATATATAATAAATCTGATAAAAATTCGCATAAAATACATGTTCCGGTAAAAAGGTTCATAAACCTGATAAAACTTTTGTATGGAATGGAGACCAGCTATGATAAATATAAAAGATATACTTGTATTAATAATACTTTTTGCGGCTAATCTGTTGCAGGCAATTACTGGGTTTGCGGGGACACTTATATCTATGCCACCAGTGTTAAAGCTTATCGGTGCAGGAGAGGCAAAGGCACTTCTTAATGCTATAGCACAGATATCAAGCCTTATGATTGTATGTACCGGGTTTAAATATATTAACTGGAAAGAATTTTTTAAAATATTTGGATGTATGGTGTGTGGTATGGTGGTGGGAATATGGATATATAACAGATTTCCGCTCAATCAGTTATTAATATTTTATGGTGTAATGATAATGATAATTGCATTAAAAAAGATGTTTATTAAGGAGAAAAAAGAAAAAACAATTCCTATATGGGCAGGAATATTAATACTTCTTGCGGCAGGAATAATTCATGGAATGTTTGTATCAGGTGGTGCATTGCTTGTCATATATGCCGCCGCTGTATTAAAGGATAAGCAGGAATTCAGGGCAACCGTAGCATTAATATGGGTAACGACCGGCTGTTATATTACAGGTACACAGGTTGTGACAGGTAATTTTAACAGCCATGTAATCTGGCTTCTGCTTATAGGAATAATACCGGTATTTGCAGGAACTGTGATAGGAACAAAGCTTGTAAAAATAATACCGCAGGAGATATTTATGAAGCTTACATATATATTATTGCTGCTGTCTGGAATTATGGCAATTATATAAATATATAATATATATAAAATGTATACTATTTATAAAATGGAGTTTGTATTTTAATAAAGCTATATATTACATGTTGAATGATTATTGGTTGTTGTGAAAGGATGTTATGGCATTTTAGCATAAGTTATAAATTATAAATATAAGAAAGGTACAGATTATGGCGGTTAGGGTTAGTGATTTAGTAAGACAGGTAAGCGGCATGGGAATTAAGCTTGTTGCCGGAAAGGATGGTTTATCTAATATTGTTGACTGGATTCATGTGGTTGCCAATATGGAAAATGCATCATTTTTAAAGGGAGGAGAACTGGTATTTATAACAGGAATAGGTCTGGATGAGGAGACATCACTTTACACGCTTATAAGAACAATTGTTAAAAATAATGCAAGTGCTGTTATTGTAAATATCGGACCTTATATAAAAGACATTTCAAAAGAAGTAATTAAATTTGCAAATGAAAAGGATTTTCCGGTATTTACAGTACCCTGGGAGGTATATCTTGCTGAAATGATGAGAGTGTTTTATTTTACAATACAGCAGAAAGAACAAAGACAGCTTGAACTTACAACTGCTTTTAAGTATTGTCTGTTTACACCGGAAAAGGAAGATTTATATGTGCCGTTATTAATGCAGAAGGGGTATAGCATAAATGGAAAATATACCGTTGCTGCAATTGAGCCTGTCGAGGTGGTTGTACTGGAGGATGATAAGGCTATGTATACAACGCCTGAACAGGACAGGTTAAAATATATTGCAAAGAAATGGTCAGATATAATACATGAATTAAAAAACGATTCGGTGGCATTTATGGAGAATGATATAATTATTGCTATTTTACCTGATATGGCGGAACAGGATACAAAAGTTTTATTACAGAAAGCATTAAAAAGAGCAAAAGAAAGCCTGAAATGGAATGAAACAAGCTTTACAGGAATAGGAAGCTGTGTTAATAAGGTTTGTGATATTGCGAAAAGTTATAAGCTGGCTAAAATGACAGCCGGATATTTAAAACTTGAGTGTATTGAAAACGAAGTGACCGGTGTATCTGACATGGGAATAGCAGGACTTTTATTTAATATAGAAGATAAAGAGCAGTTAAGTGCGTATTGTGATAGAACAATACAGCCATTAATCGAATATGATGAAATCAATGGAACTAATCTTGTAGAGGTGCTGAAGGTATATATAAAGCATAATGGAAGTGTGTATCAGGTAGCAGATGAGATGTATATACATAGAAATACAGTTAATTATAAGATTAATAAGATTGCACAGATAACCGGGAAGGATATTACAGACTTTAATGTGAGAAGTGAGTTAATAACAGGAATAATAGCAGAAAAGATATGCCGTTTATAATCAATTGTGCTGCAGCACATACAAGTTTGTTTTATAAAACATTGTATAAAAAATACAAAAGTAATATTATAATGCCAACAGATAAATAACTCTTATAAAACAAAGGCGTTTTATGAATCAAAAAATGATTTGTAAGACGTCTTTTTATATTTATAGCATGTTATAAACAGCATGTTATTTTTATAAAATGTTATTTTTATAACGTGTTATTTTATAACATGTTATAGGAGATGTCTGTAAAGTCAGAAAATACCTGTAGCTATTTATGTATTATATTGAATAGTAGCAGAAAACGTCAGGAGGATTAATATTATGAGTAAATTAACAGGACAGGAAGTAGCACAGCTACATAAGGATTATATATTACAGTCATGGTCTAAGGCAGGACAGGATGTTCTTCCGGTTGAGAAAGCAAAGGGTATATATTTCTGGGATTACGATGGAAATAAATATGCGGATATGGCTTCACTTCTCGTATGTTCTAACCTTGGACATGAGCTTCCGGAAATAGTCGAAGCAATTAAAGAACAGGCAGATAAGATGTGCTTTATGGCTCCGGCATATGCATCAGAGCCAAAGAGTAAGCTGGCTAAATTATTAGTTGAGGCTGCCGGAGAGGATACATTTAAGAGAGTATTTTTTACAAATGGTGGTGCTGAGTCTAATGAAAATGCCATTAAAATGGCACGTATGGTAACAGGAAGAACTAAGATTTTTTCATGTTACAGAAGTTATCATGGTGCAACTCTTGGAGCATCTAATGCATCAGGTGACTGGAGAAGATTCGCAGCAGAGATTGGCGGAGCCAATGGATTTGTCAAATTTATGAATCCTGCGATGTACAGAGACGGATATACATATGGTGTTGATGATGAAGAGGTTACTACAAAGGCACTTAAAGCACTTGACCTTCAGTTAAGGTATGAAGGACCACAGAATGTGGCTGCGATTATTATGGAATCAATAGTCGGAGCTAATGGTGTAATCTTACCACCTAAAGGTTACATGGAGGGTGTAAGGGCTCTTTGTGATAAATATGGAATACTTATGATATGTGATGAAGTTATGGCAGGCTTTTTCAGGACAGGAAAATGGTTTGCATGGCAGAATTTTGATTTTAAGCCTGATATGATTACATTTGCAAAAGGTGTTACTTGTGGTTATGTACAGCTTGGCGGCGTGATTGTAAATGAAAGAATTGCTAAATATTTTGAAGAAAATGTATTACAGTGTGGTCTTACATATTCAGGACATACTCTTGCATGTGCAGCTGGTGTGGCAGCAGTGACATATTACAAGGAGCATAAGATTGGCGAACATGTAGCTAAGATGCATGAGATTATATCAGCCTTTATGGATAAAATGGTTGAAAAGCATGTATGTGTAGGTGAAGCAAGATGTATCGGATTATTTGGTGCACTAGAGATGGTTAAGGATAAAAAGACAAGAGAACCTTTACAGGAATATGGAATACCGGGAAAGGCAATGCCTTGGATATTTGCAGAATTAAAGAAGAGAGGCTTTGCAACCTTTGGACGTGAGAACTTTATTGAGATATGTCCGCCTCTTATAATTACAGAGGAAGAATTAAATGAATATCTGCCTATTCTTGATGAAGTACTTACACTTGCTGATGAAAAATTCTGTAAATAGGAGAAGATAAGTTCATATATGAACTGGCTATTTGTGCTGCAGGCGTCACAAAGTAGCCCTTATCGCAGAGCCAAATCTGACATTTGGCTCGCGATTCCTCCGGCATTAGAAATGCCTGCGGAATGGAGATTATTATGAATTGGGATTATATACAGCCGGTTAAGATTAGATTCGGCGCTGGAAGAAGAAAAGAGATTAAGGAGCTTGCTAAGTTATCAGGCGCAAAGAATGGACTTTTGGTTGCTGACCCATTTTTCTTTACAAATGGTCTTGCAGCTAAGATTATCGAAGAAAGTGATGGTGCGCTGACAGCATCATTTGGAGAATTGTTACCTAATCCGGATGTGACAGAGGTGGATGCCTGTGCAGATGTTATAAGGTCTAAGAATATCGGTTTTGTGGTAGCACTTGGCGGTGGCAGTTCAATGGACTGTGCAAAGGCGGCGGCAAGCATTGCATTAACAGAGGATTCAATAAGAAAATATCATGGAACAGGAGTTGCGATGCCGCAGGAGCATCTGCCATTAATTGCGATGCCTACAACGGCGGGAACGGGAAGTGAGGTAACATGCGTGGCAGTTCTTACAGACCATGCAAATGGCAAAAAATCACCGATAGTATCAGATGGTTTCTTCCCTGATTATGCAATAATTGATCCGGAGCTTACATATACAATGCCTCCAAAAGTAACAGCAGGAACCGGTATTGATGTGTTATCACATGCACTGGAAGGATACTGGAGCAAGGGACATCAGCCGGTATGTGATGCATGTGCAATTCATGCGGCAGAGCTGGTATTTAAGTATCTGTACAGGGCATATGAGAATCCGGTTGATAAAGAGGCGAGAGAAAAGATGTGTGAGGCATCGCTTATAGCAGGACTTGCATTTACATTGCCTAAGACAACGGCATCACATGCCTGTTCGTTTCCGCTGACTAATATTTACCACATACCGCATGGTGAAGCATGTGGACTTACACTTGATTATTTTGCACTTATTAATGCAAAGGGTGAGGATGGTGCAAGAATTGATGAACTGGCTGTAAAGCTTGGATTTAAAGATACATGTGATATGGCAGCTGCAATACATTATTTAAAGGTTAAGTTAAATCTTAGAAATGATTTAAAAGACCTTAAGCTTAACGAAGAGCAGATTACACAGCTTGTTAAGATAAGCAGACATCCTAATCTTTATAACAATCCGGTTGATATCACTGATGATATGTTATATGAGATGTATAGGAGCATGGCATAGACAATAGTATTAGTGAGGAAGGAGATGAGCCTATGTATAGTATTGTTATAGCATTTGGAATTGCAAGTCTTATGTTATGTTTTGGTATGTTTGTCAGAGCTAAGATACCATTTTTCAGGCATATGCTTATGCCAGCGAGTGTTATAGGAGGTATGCTGGGATTTATAGTGATGAATGTGCTATTTACAAGAGTTAATATATCAGGTGTATCCATAAGCGATTACAGCAATATTGTAGATGTATTTTTTGTAATGTCATTTATCTCAATAGGACTTACAGGTGGAAAAAAGAAAAAGAAATCTAAGGAAAAAGAAGCTGAGAATATTAAAGCAGCACAGACAGAAAATAAGAAAAAGAAGAAAAAGAGCAGTGGTGCTGTAAGAGGTGCTATGGGAATGGCTCTTATATGGTGTATATTGTATGCAGTACAGCCGCTTATTGGAATAGGGGTTACAGCCATAACGGGAAAGGCTCTTGGAATGGATTCAATGTATGGAATATTAATTCCATTTGCTTTCTGTCAGGGTCCGGGACAGGCTTCAACCTATGGAAGACTTTTTGAATATACCTATGGATACCAGAATGCAGAGATGGTTGCATTGACATATGCAGTTATCGGTTTTGTGGTAGCTTTTGGAATCGGTGTTCCCGTGGCAAAATATGGATTAAAGAAAGGAATTGCAAAAAACAAGAGTAAGATTAATGTTTCCGTTGAAAGAGGATACTATACTCCAGAAGAACAAAGAGAGCCGCTTGGAAGGTCAACCTTCCACAGTGCCAATATTGAGACATTTGCAGCACATTTTGCAATCATGGGTGTGACATATCTTCTGGCATTAGGACTTGCAGCAGTAGTTAAGCTGATACCGGGACTTGGTCCTACATTTGCGGCAATGTTATTCATGTGGGGTATGTTTGCAGCATATATTGTAAGATGGATAATGGAAAAGCTTCATATAAGTTATCTTATCAATAATGCTTTCCAGAGCAGGATTACAGGTTTTTTCTCTGACTATCTGGTTGTAAGCTCATTTATGGCAATTCAGGTAGGCGTTATCGGAAAATGGATAGTTCCTATAGTGATTGCAGGCATAATAGATGCCTTTGCTACATTTCTTATCAGTCTGTACTTTGGTGAAAGACTTGGAAGTGACCATGATTTTGAAAGAGTTCTTGGTGTATTTGGAACAAGTACAGGTACGACACCTAGCGGACTGTCGCTTGTAAGAATGGTTGATCCTAAGCTGCAGACAAGTACAGGTGCGGAGCTCGGGGTTATGAATATGGGTATGTTGTTTTCAACACCTACAATGCTTTTTATAACATTTGCCGGATTAAACTATATTTCACTGCCTGTAGCATGTGCCGGTATGTTTGCAACAATATTTATATATCTTATACTTCTTAAAGTATTCGGAGTATGGAGAAAACCTACATTTACACTTATTAAAGGACATATTTCAGATGGGACAGACAATGATGGTCAGGAGGAATTTTTAAAAGGATACCTTCACGATGTTGATATTAACAGCATACATGATATAGAATCACTTGTCGGTAACAGCCTGCAATAGAACTAACGTGTAAACAAACAGCTGTCGATGTTGCAGGCATCATATGACAGTTATTGTATTACAGCAGGATTAAAGCCTGGCATATGGTATACGTTGATAACACTATAAAAATGCCTGCAGAATGGAGAAATATTATGAAGATGATATTTGCAATTGTAAGACCGGAAAAAGTATATGAAGTTAATGCAGCACTTGCACAGGCAGGATTTGGTGCCTCTACAAAATGGAGTGTTGCAGGAAGAGGAAAGCAGCATGGAATACAGGTAGGTGATACCATCTATGATGAGCTTACAAAAAATATGTTAATGATTGCATGCGATGATGAAGACAAAAATGAGATAATTGATGTTATAATGGATTCAGCACAGACCGGTGAAAATGGCAATTCAGGTGATGGCAGGATATTTGTAATTCCAATTGAAGAGGCATATACAATATCAAGCAGAAGCAAGGATGATTAGTATAAGAAATGAGGGTCAGCTTATGGAAAAAATATATTATAATGGTGATATTATTACAATGAAATCAGAAACTGATAATCCTGAATGTGTTGTAACACAGAATGATACAATCATATATACAGGAAGTCTTAATATTGCAAAGGGAAAATATCCTGATGCTGATATGGTCAATCTGAAAAAATGTACTCTTATGCCGGCATTTATAGATGCACACAGTCATTTTTTCCAGACAGCACAGAGCATTAATATGTGTGATTTATCAGAAACAGGCAGCTTTGAGGATGTAAAAAATACGTTAAAGAGATATATAACAGATAATAAGCTTACCGAGGATGATATGGTATTTGCAAGCGGATATGATCATAACTTTTTATTAGAGCATACACACCCTGATAAAAGACTTTTAGATGAAGTGAGTAAAACAATTCCTATCTATATATCACATGTATCAGGACACATGGGTGTTGCTAATCAGGCACTTCTTAATCTTGCAGGAATTACTGATTCAACACCTGACCCTGATGGTGGTAAATATGGCAGAATGGAAGATGGAACATTATCCGGTTATGTGGAAGAGATTCCGGCATTAATGAATATTATAGCTCCTGCCATGCAGCGTGTTAAGGTTGATATGCCATCACAGATAAAAAAGGCACAGGAGTTATATCTTAAATATGGAATAACAACAGTTCAGGAGGGCGCAGCCTCAAAGGAGGCGGCCAAGGCCATTGTGGGGCTTTCGGAGGCAGGACTTATTAATATAGATGTTGTGATGTATATTATGAATGAAGATTATAAGGAAGCCTGTAATGAATTACATGCAGAAAAGAATAATTACAATAATCATATTAAGATAGGTGGAGCCAAGATTATACTTGACGGTTCTCCACAGGGCAAATCAGCATGGATGACAGAGCCTTATGAGGGTGAGCATACATATTGCGGATATCCTTCACATGATATGCAGTATGTGATAAATGCCTGTGAAGCAGCTGTAAAAGGTAATTACCAGCTGCTTGCACATTGTAACGGAGATGCGGCATCGGAACAATTTATAGAATCGTATTCAAAGGCACTTGAAAATGTAAGAACTTCATATGCCGGAAATAAAAAAGCCGATAGTGAAGATTCTAGTGAAAATAGTGAATATGTAAATTATGATATGATATCATTTGCAAAAAATTACAGACCTGTTATGATTCATTGTCAGACCGTAAGAGATGACCAGCTTGACAGAATGGTTAAGCTTAATATGATACCATCAATATTTGTGGGACATGTATATTACTGGGGTGATATTCATATGAAAAACCTTGGCAGAAAACGCGCAGACAGGATAAGTCCGGTTAAATCAGCACTTAAAAGAGGTCTTGTATACAATTTCCATCAGGATACACCGGTAACAAAGCCGGATATGCTGCATTCCATATGGTGTGCAGTAAACAGAATTACAAGAAATGGACAAAAGCTGTCAGATGAGCAATGTATAGATGTATATGATGCTTTAAAGGCGGTTACAATTAATGCGGCATATGAATATTCTGAAGAAAATATTAAAGGAACAATTGAAGCCGGCAAAAAGGCTGACCTTGTTGTATTATCAGATAACCCACTTAAGGCCGACAAGCAAAAAATAAAAGATATAATAGTTGAAAAGACAATAAAAGATGGTGTAGAGTTATATAAAAGAATATAATTTGCGGAATGGAGATTAGTGTGACTTTACAGCAGTTAAAATATATAATTACAGTAGCAGAGACGGGAACTATAACAGAGGCGGCAGCAAAGCTTTTTATATCACAGCCAAGCCTTACCAATGCGGTCAAAGAGCTTGAAAAAGAGATGAATGTTACAATATTTGACAGGACTAATAAAGGAATCAGTGTTTCAAAGGAAGGTGAAGTATTCTTAGGATATGCAAGACAGGTCTTAGAACAGGCGGCTATCCTTGAGGATACATATAAGTCGTCAAATAACAGAAAGCAGGAATTTGGTGTATCGACACAACATTATTCGTTTGCTGTCAATGCTTTTGTTGATATGATAAAACAGTATGGAAAAGAGACGTATGATTTTACTATAAGAGAAACACAGACTTATGAGATAATTGAGGATGTGGCAGCCATGAAAAGTGAGATAGGAATATTATATATCAATGATTTTAATTCGACTATAATAAAAAAAGCATTAAAGTCACATGACCTTGAATTTCATGAGCTGTTAGTCGCAAGACCACATGTATTCATAAGCAGCAGACACCCGCTGGCGGATAAAAAAGAGATTACATTTAAAGAGCTGGAGGACTATCCATATCTTTCGTTTGAGCAGGGAGAGCATAATTCATTTTATTATTCAGAAGAGATATTCTCAATGGAAGAGAAAAAGAAAAATATAAGAGTAAGAGACAGGGCGACGCTTTTTAATCTTCTTATAGGACTTAATGGTTATACCGTATGCAGCGGCGTAATAGACAGGGAATTAAATGGTTCTGATATAATAGCCGTTCCTTTAAAGGGTGAAGGCAGTATGCATATAGGATATATTATGCATAAAAAAATAGTTCCAAGCAGATTAGCGGCAATATATCTTGAAGCATTAAAACGCTACATCTGATTAATGCCAGATAGTGTGAAAAATAAGCCTGATAGCTTATTTTATCACATGGCTATCTGTGTCTTTGTAGAACAGACAGTTCCTGATGGCAGAAGAAAAATCGCCTGTGCGAAATTTTCTTCGTTTCTTTGCAACAAAACAGATCTACTTTTGTTCTTTCTTTAAAAGAAGTGCCTCCTGAGCCTTAGTTGCAGCTTCAACAGCAATCTCTTCAGGAGTATCATCTTCGACAGAAGTCTCAGATATTGTAATTACAATCCATGCAATCACAAGTGGTATAAAAGCTATATAAGCACCATGAACATCAAAAGTATATACAGACCATGAGCCTATGCATGCACCCATAAAAAAAGATAATACAGTTACTGAATAAATTACAGCTTTTTTCTTAAACTTCTTATCCTTTGTAAGTGCATATTGTGTCCATCCAAGAACAGATTGTTTGAAATTATTAGTTGTAAAAATAGATGAACTGTTAAAACCACCGGCAGCAGAATATACTCCCCATTGAAATGCAGCACAGAAAAATATCGGGTAAAGACCGATAAATACCGGTTTGAGTGGAAGCAGTGAAGAAGTGATAAGACCAAGTGCATCAATAATAATTGCAAGCCTGCGCATATTAAGGTGTGTATAATTAGTCAGTATGTAAGCCGCTGCAACGGCTGCACCGAAAAATACGAGAGCTAGCAGACGGTATACAGTGCCTGAAAAATTCATTGAAAGTAATTCAGTGGATAGCTGCATAAGATTACCGGTCTGTGCAGAACCGAAGTTACCGGCATGTAAAAGAATTGAATAGGTGCCTAAAAATCCTCCGACAATTGTCATTATCCAATGAAGATATACATCTGATTTGTCAGCAATAATTTTTCTAATCATTATATTAAACCCCATTTCTGCAGTTTTTGTTGTGAAGAGATGAAGAAAAAATAGCGTAAGCATTATTCTTTCACATTAATCTCCATTACACGTTAAAAATTTGTATCGTGATAGATTTTAGCACAATCATCTGAGATGTACAATAATAAAAATGTCGTAATTTGTCGATGAAAAGTTTGCATAATTGTTATCAAATAGTCTGTAAAAGGTTGACAATGGTGATAGCCTATACTATAGTTATTATATTAGATAGGTTAATAAAATATATATAAAACACATTAAATATTAATATAATAAAGTTAATGCTGGGATGATATTATTATTTTAATACGTTAATCTTATATATTTTAATTTGAACCATCAATGATAAACTTGATGGAGTTCTCAGATTATAGATGCAGCCGCCAGATTTTCGTGCAGGCACGGACTCTGGCGGCTGTTGTCTGCTAAGAAAAGGGGATTGCGATGGATAAGTTAATGAAACTTACGGAATATTTTAAAGAGGAAGGTTTTGAAGATAGAACCATTACTTCTATTATGAATAATTTTAAGATAAAGACTTTTAAAAAAGGTGAATGTATATTGGAAGTACAAGAGCACACTCAATATGTATATTTTACGATTGAAGGAATTGCAAGAGCTGTTCGTGTACTTGAGAATAATACAGAATATACAACAGACTTTTACTATGAAGGCAGATGGTGCTGCATTTATAATTTTCTTAAGGGTTATTCTGCTAATATATATAGAGAGGCTATTGAAGATACAGTTATGGCATGTATTTCTAATAATGATTTGAAAAAAATAATAATTAATGAGCCGGAGTGTAATGCTTTTTTTTTGAAGCAGTATTCACAGATATCAGATAACATTATGGTTATGATAGATGAGTTTAAACATTTTACGGTTAATCAGAAGCGGGACAGATTTATAAAGTTGTATGCACCAATTCAGAAACGCCTTGAAAAAAAATATATTGTTTCATATATAGGAAGTGATAATTAGGATGTATTAATGGACTTTTATTGCAATGCTGGTTATAATAAATATAAATTGCTAATTTTATCGAATTAATTGGATTAGATTTATATTTTAATAGAAACGGAGAATATAAAAGTATGATTGATGGCAGAATGAATCTTAATGATAATTGGAAATTTTCAGAGAATTTCAGTCGTGAGATGATACAGTATAACTATGATGACAGCAATATGCAGGTGGTAAGACTTCCACATACAGGAAGACAGTTATCTTATAATTACAACAATCCAAAAGCCTGTGAGATGATTAGCTGCTACAGAAATGAATTTACATTGGGAAAGGATAATATTGGAAAGACTGTTCTTATAACATTTGAGGGCGCTGCACATGAGGCAGCAGTATATATCAATGAAAAACAGGCAGCAATACATAAGTGTGGTTATACAGCATTTACAATAGATATATCATCGCTTGTCGTATTTGACAGACCTAATGTGATAACAGTTAAGCTGGACAGCAGGGAGAGCCTTAACCAGCCTCCATTTGGCAATGTTATTGATTATATGACATATAGCGGATTATACAGGGAAGTCTTTATTGATATTAAGAATCCTATATATATTGATGATATATATGTATATCAGGAAAAAATAACAGATAAGCCAGCAGTGCATGATGGAGAGGAGACAAATGTTAATCCGTCAGCTAAAAGTATAATAAATAATAATTCACAGGCAGAAAGTGTTACAGATATTCAGGATAAAGCTATATTAAATTATGAGCTTACAATAGCTGATAAGGTAGATATAAGAGACCAGAAAGGCTATTATGCTGCACTTGAGTTATGCGATAAGGATGGAAATGTATTACAGGAGCTTGATAATTGTGAGATATCAAGGGAATTACGATTTGGACAGACAGAGTCACAGCCAATGCAGTCACTTAGAAATAAACTTAACGGCAGACAGTTTTCAGGTGCGATTGATGAGGTTAAAAGACATATAATAAAGGGTACTATCAATTCAGAAAAGCTTGAAAAATGGAGTATTGATAATCCTAAGCTGTATATATTAAAGATACAGTTAAAAAGACATGATTTTGATACAGTATATGATGAAAAGAGTGCAAGATTTGGAATAAGAGGTATACAGTTTAAGGCGGATGGATTTTATCTTAATAATGAAAAGGTCAAGCTTCGTGGTATCAACAGACATCAAAGCTACGCATACACAGGTTATGCCATGCCTGAAAGCATGCAAAGGCTTGATGCGGATATTATCAAAAATGAACTTGGCATGAATGCCGTAAGGACATCACATTATCCACAGTCAAAGCATTTCCTTGACAGATGTGATGAACTGGGGCTTCTTGTATTTACAGAAATACCGGGCTGGCAGCATATTGGTGATGAAGAGTGGAAGAAGGTATTGTGTCAGGATACAGAAGAGATGGTATTACAAAACAGAAACCATCCGTCTGTAATTTTATGGGGAGTACGTGTTAATGAATCATGTGATGATGATGAATTGTATACAATGACTAATAATATAGCACATGAACTGGATAAGACGCGTTTTACTGCAGGTGTGCGTAATTTTAAGAAGAGTAATCTTTTGGAGGATGTATATACATATAACGATTTTTTATATGATGGATATTCTGATTGCATAGAGAAGAAAAAGAATGTCACATCCGATGAAAATAAGGCATATATTATTTCAGAATACAATGGACACATGTATCCGTCTAAGACATTTGACTGCGAAGAACACAGGCTTGAACATGCACTAAGACATGCTAAGGTTATGGATGCCTATTATAGGGAAGATAATATAGCTGGCGGATTTGCATGGTGTATGGCAGATTATAATACACATCAGGACTTTGGAAGTGGTGATGGTATATGTTATCATGGGGTTCTTGATATGTTCCGTAATCCTAAGCTTGCATCATATGTATATGCATGTAATGGAAGTGAGGATGTTTTAGAAATATCATCGTCCATGGATATAGGAGAACATCAGTCGGGCATACCGGGGAGTATATATTTATTTAGTAATGCAGACAGTGTCAAGCTGTATAAGAATAGTGAGTTTATTAAAGAATATCCATGCGGTAAGAATATTATAAGAAAAAAGACGGAATATCAGGGACTTGCATTTCCACCGGTTGAGGTTGATGACCTTATAGGAGATACACTTGAAAAGCAGGAAGAGATGTCGCATGGAAAGGCAGAGAATATAAAGAAGATTCTTATGGCTGTTTCAAAATATGGAGTTAATCATCTGCCGGTAGATATCAAGATGAGAGCGGCAAAACTTATGACACTTTATCATATTAAGTTTCAGGATGCCTATGCATTATATGAAAAATATATAGGTGACTGGGGGAATAAGGCGACAAGCTACAGATTTGAGGCAATAAAGAATGGAAATGTAGTAAAGACTATTGTAAAAGAACCGGTAACAGCAACATATATTAATGCTGTTGCAGACCATACGCTGCTTAAAGAAAGTACAACATATGATGTTGCTTTAGTAAGAATTAAAGCACAGGATCAGAATGGTAATCTGTTAAGTTATTATAATGAACCTATAATCCTTAAGACTCAGGGAAACATTCAGATAATCGGACCTGAGATAATTGCTCTGCGTGGAGGTTATGCAGGAACTTATGTAAAGACAACAGGTGTACAGGGAGAGGCAGCGCTTATAATAAAGGATGCTGCCGGCAATGAGGGAACAATATCATTTACTATAGAAATATCAGAATAAAGTAAGGTTTTGGAATAATAAGCTACAGGAAAAATAAAAATATTTATATTAAAGCATTGAAAGCAGCTTTTTAACTGTATTTTGTTTTTTTGAGAAATATTGTTGAAATATAGAATTTTAAGAGTTATACTGAAAATAAACTGAATATTATTAAGATAATATAAATTAGACAGAAAGGATGAAATATTATGAATAGTTCAGACAGTTTTAAGAACAAACCAGTAAAAGAAAAATTAAAAAATGTATTTTACCATGTTAATATATGGTATCTGGTATTAGCAATTGCGGCACTGGTCATTGCATTTATGAAACATCAATATATAGGTGCTGTTATTGTAGTTGTAATTACGATTATTGGTATAGTATATAATTATACAGTGATTAAGAAGTTTGGTATAAGGCTTGTTGAACCGGTTAACAGTCTGGTTGAAGCGGCGGCTAAGTTTGAAAAGGGTGATTTTGATATAGGGACACCATATGAATCAGAGGATGAGTTCGGTGCCATCTCAAAAAGCTTTGAGCATGCTGCTGGCACATTAAAGCATATGGTATCAGACCTTTCACAGATAGCTGGGGAATTTTCAAAGGGTAATTTTGCAGCATACAGCAGCCATTCAGACGTGTATGCCGGTGAATTAAAGGAAGTACTTGATGGACTTAATGGAATGGCAGATAAAGTAAGTAATACAATGGGTTCTATTATGGAAACATCAGAAAGAGTATCAGTAGGCAGCAGTCAAATGGCAGAGAGTGCCCAGGACATAGCAGAGGGAGCAACTAATCAGGCGACAAGCGTACAAAAGCTTGCTGACACAGTTGAAAAGGTTACTGAACAGGTTGTTGAAAATACGAAATCAACAGATATTGTACATGATAAGGCAAAGCTTGTAGGAGAAGAGGCAGCTCACAGCGAAGATAAGATGAATGAGCTTGTTGATGCGATGAAGACAATTGATGAAACTACAAGAAATATTGAAAAGATTATTGCAGATATTGAGAATATTGCTGCACAGACTAATCTGTTATCTTTAAATGCCTCAATAGAGGCTGCCAGAGCCGGTGAATCAGGAAGAGGATTTGCAGTTGTTGCTGACCAGATAAGACAGCTTGCAGAACAGAGTGCTAACTCAGCAGTTGAGTCGAAGAAGCTTATTGACGAATCACTTGCAGAAGTTGATACCGGTAATCGTATCACAGCAGAGACAAAGGATGCCATGAAGCTGGTAATTGGTGACCTTGATGAGATATTAAATGAGGTTGCAAAGATAAGAACCGCTTCTGATAAGCAGGAGATTTCTGTAAAGGAAATAGAGAGCCGTGTTGAAGAAATTAATGACGTAATTCAGACTAACTCAGCAGCAGCACAGCAGACATCTGCAATGAGTGAGGAATTAACAGCATCAGCTACCTCACTTGATGGACTTATAGGAGAATTTAAGATTCGTAAATAATTATTAATTAAGTTGAATGTATATCGGATACATATGCAGGATATGGACATTAATTGGTATTGTATACCGGTTGATTCTATATCCTGTTTTTTTATACCGTAGTATCGTCTACTGTTGTAAACAGACCTTGGTATGATTATAATGTTTGATATGATTATAACGTGATTATTTATATGCTTTTTTAAGAATGAATATTTTAATAAAATTCGGCAATAATAAATTTATACGTCAGAAAAACATGCTGTAGATGTTATTCATGCTGTAGATGTTATTCATATTTTAGATGTTATTGAAATTGCTTTTATTGTGTTTGTTATTATTATAGTTGGTTTGTTTGTGGCGGAAGATAATTGGAAAAAAGCCGGTTATGGGAATGTGAGAAATTGTATCATAACAGGGGATTGATTTTTTTACATCAAATAAGTATAATCTAACTATAGTTAGATATATCTAACTTGCGTGTAAATCATTTTATGACAGCTCTGTATATAAAACTGCTGAATTTATATAGGAGCTGTCCATTTTTTGAAAGGAGTTTATTCTTTTATGAGTTATTTAGAGATTGAAAAGGTTATAGGAAGAGAAATTCTTGATTCAAGAGGAAATCCGACAGTGGAGGCAGAAGTTATGCTTGCAGATGGTACAATTGGAAGAGGCATGGCACCTAGTGGAGCATCTACGGGAGAATTTGAGGCACTGGAATTAAGGGATGGTGATAAGTCACGTTATCTTGGCAAGGGTGTTACAAAGGCAGTTGATAATATTAATACAGTTATCAATGATACACTTACAGGAATGGATGTCTCTGATATATATGCGATAGATACAGCTATGATTAAGGCAGACGGAACTAAGGATAAGTCACAGCTTGGTGCTAATGCTATTCTGGCTGTATCTATTGCATGCTGCAGGGCTGCGGCAATATCACTTGATATACCTCTTTATAGATTTTTAGGTGGCATATCCGGCAACAGGCTTCCAGTTCCAATGATGAATATTATTAACGGCGGTTGTCATGCATTATCAAGCGGACTTGATGTTCAGGAGTTTATGATTATGCCTGTCGGTGCAGCTTCATTTAAAGAAGCATTAAGATGGTGTTCAGAAGTATTTCACGCACTGGCAGCAATACTTAAGGAAAGAGGACTTGCAACGAGTGTAGGTGACGAAGGTGGATTTGCACCGGCACTTAAATCTGATGAAGAAGCTATTGAGACAATACTTGAGGCTATAAAGAGGGCAGGCTATAGGGCAGGTGTAGAATATGGAAAAGATACTGATTTTATGATTGCTATGGATGCAGCATCTTCTGAATGGAAGTCAGAGAAAGGAAAAGGATATTATAAACTGCCTAAAGCAGGAACTGAGTTTAATGCCAGAGAGCTTGTTGAACACTGGGTTTCATTGTGTGAAAAATATCCTATAATCTCTATTGAAGATGGTCTGGATGAAGAGGACTGGGATGGCTGGAAGACACTGACAGAAAGACTGGGGGATAAAGTCCAGCTGGTAGGAGATGACTTGTTTGTTACTAATACAGAAAGACTTTCTAAAGGAATTAAGATGGGAGCCGGCAATGCAATTCTTATCAAGCTTAATCAGATAGGCTCTGTATCAGAAACACTTGAAGCAATAAAGATGGCTCACAAGGCAGGGTATACAGCTATATCAAGCCACCGTTCAGGAGAAACAGAGGATACAACTATAGCTGACCTTGCCGTAGCACTTAACACATGTCAGATAAAGACAGGTGCACCTAGCAGAACGGAGAGAGTTGCTAAGTATAACCAGCTTTTAAGAATAGAGGAAGAGCTTGGAGCGGCAGCTGTATATCCGGGAGTTTTAGCATTTAATGTAAAATAGAATATTTTATCAGAGTGTAATATATTTATTATTCAGGTATTTTCATATATGAATTATAAAATATATACTGACATTTTTAAAATGGGAAAGGCTGTTACAATAGGTATAAATTCTTATTGTAACAGTTTTTTTATGCCTTTTTAATTAAAAACTTGACATATTATATGCCATATAATATATTATGAACTATCATATATTATATGGCGTATAATATTACATATAAATCAATAAGAATAGTGCATATATGTATTATTAATTTTGGATATATATTAACTTTGGTTATACATTAACTTTAGATATATTAATTTTGGTTATACATTAACTTTAGTTATATTAACTTTAGATATATATTAATTTTAGATATATATTAATTTTAGATATATATTAATTTTATATGTCAGTATAATTATATGACATAGTTTAAATATAATATGAATGTGGATGAAAGGAGCGGGTTATATGGCATTTCAACTTGGAGCTGCTTTATTGGATGCATGCGTATTGTCAGTTCTTGAAAAAGAGGATACATATGGATATGTTCTTACGCAGAATGTCAGGGAAGTTATGAGTGTATCAGAGTCAACTCTTTATCCTGTACTTAGAAGGCTTCAGAAGGGAGAGTATCTTACTACATATGATCAGCCGTTTGATGGCAGAAACAGAAGATATTATACGATAACGGATAAGGGGCGTGAGCAGCTTGAGGATTATAGAAAAGAATGGGATGAGTATAAAAGTAAGGTTGAAAAGATTCTGATGGGAGGAGAAGGAAATGAACAGGGATGAATATTTAAGACAGCTTAGAGGATATCTTAATAATATGCCGGATGATGAAGCAGAAGATGTTATTGAATATTATTTTGAATATCTTACAGATGCAGGGATGGATAGTGAAGCTGATATAATAAGTGAGCTTGGTACACCGGATAAACTTGCACAGACAATCAATGATGATTACAGAAAAATGAATGAGTATATTGATGAACAGGATAATAACAGTAAAAATGAAGTGATATTATACCAGAGCAGCTTTTATAATAACCATAGAAGAGCGTATAATCATACTTCATATAATAATACACAGAGAAGCTATGGGAATACCGGATATAACAATGCACAGGGAGATTATGGGAACACCGGATATAATAATGCACAGGGAGATTATGGGAATACCGGATATAACGCTCAAGGAAGATATGGAAATACCGGATATAATAATGCACAGGGAGGCTATGGTAACACCGGATATAATAATGCACATGGAGGCTATGGGAATACCGGATATAACAATGCACAGGGAAGCTATGGGAATACCGGATATAACAATGCACATGGAGGCTATGGGAACACCGGATATAACAATGCACAGGGAGGCTATGGTAACACCGGATATAATAATGCGCAAGGAAATTTCGGGAATACCGGATATAATGCACAAAGAAATTATCAGAATACAGGGGCAGCAGCACCGAAACGAACATCGGGAGCAACAATTGCAATTATTATTATAGCTGTACTCACATCGCCTATATGGGTATCGCTTCTGATAGCACTGGCTGCAGTTGTATTTTCATTGGTAATTGCAGCAATTTCTATAGTATTTGGATTTGGGACTGCGGCAATAGCCGTCGCTGGCAGCGGTATATTTGTTGTCGGAATGGGAATATATGCTGTAGCCGCTGTTGATTTTGCAACAGGGTTGTATCTGTCAGGATGTGGATTGTTAGTAACAGGTATAGGAGTTCTTATGACAATAGCAGAAGTGGCAATTGTAGTATTGCTTGTTAGATTTATAACATTCATTATTTCTAAGATAAAGGGAATATTTACAAAAAGAAGGGGGAAGCAGAATATATGAAAAGGCTGGCAAAAAATTCATTAATTATATCAGGAATATTAATAACGGTTGGAATAATATTTATGGGGTGTGGCTATTTTGCAGGCGCAGATGTAGGAACATCATATTATAACGGTGTTTTTCATACGGAAAGTGACGGACAAAAACAGCAAAAGACCGTGTCTGATACAGATATAAAGGATATTAATATAGAGGTGGACTCGGCAGAAATAGAATTTGCAAGGTCTGAAAGTGACAGATTTGAAGTGCAAACACATGGATTTAATTATAATAACCAGCCGGGGATAAATATAACAGGGAATAAGTTAAATGTTACAGGTAAGTCAAATAGAAGTATAATAGCTTTTTTTCCATTTTCAGATATCTTAAAATGGATAACAGGAGAAAGTAAGGATACAATAATAGTAAAGATTCCTGATAATTCAGAATTGGATAAGATAAACGTTGAGGCTTCCAATGGCAGTATTGATTTTAATTCAGTATGTACTACTGATATTCTAAGATATAAAACCTCAAATGGGAAAATACAGATAGATGGGCAGATTTGTGTTAAGGAGTCCACAGACATAAGGTCATCTAATGGTAAAATTGATTGTAATGGTATATTTAAGAAAAGTTTTGTAGTAAATACAGATAATGGCAAAATTAATGTGAATGCTGAAATTGATGCAGACATAGACTGTAAAACAGACAATGGCAGGATAGAACTGGAGCTTATTAATCCTGAGAGTGACTATAGTATTGAATCACATGTTTCCAATGGAGGCATATATATAAATGGTGATAAAAAAACCGGTGGATATTATACAACCAATGGTGGAAAATATAAGCTTAAGGCGGCGACATCTAATGGCAGGGTAAGTCTTGATTTTAACAGATAAAATGAACAATAAAAATTAAAAAAATATAAAGTATCCCAAATATATTGACTTAAAGGCGGCTTTAAGTTGTAACATATGCTTAAAACAGACTGTTAATAATTATTATCAGATAATCATACTGTATCAGGTGTATGAAATTAACGGCTTTAAGGATAATCTGTAACTTACACATGAGCTGCAGGTTACCTTATAACACTTAACAGATAACAGGTGTTAATTAAGATATCACATTTATTATAGATTATAGAGCGGATATCTTAAGGAATAGCAATAAAAAATAAGCATGTGTAGAAATGAGGAATTGAATGTACTTGGAAAAAATTAACTCACCAGCGGATGTTAAGCAGATGAATATGACAGAATTAAAAGAACTTGCAGGGGAATTAAGAGCTGCACTTATGAACAGATTAAGTAAGCGTGGAGGACATTTTGGACCTAATTTTGGTATGGTAGAGGCAACTATTGCACTCCATTATGTATTTGATTCACCTAAGGATAAGTTCGTATTTGATGTATCTCATCAGAGTTATTGTCATAAGATGCTTACAGGAAGAAAGGATGCATTTGTTAATGATGAACATTTTTCAGATATATCAGGATATACGAATCCTGAAGAAAGTGAGCATGACTTCTTTAATGTAGGTCATACTTCAACATCTATAAGTCTTGCTTCCGGTCTTGCCAAGGCAAGGGATTTTAAGGGTGAGGAGGGTAATGTCATTGCAATAATAGGTGACGGCTCACTTAGTGGAGGTGAAGCTCTCGAAGGACTTGATTTTGCAGGCGAGATGGACAGCAATTTTATTATTCTTTTTAACGATAATGATATGTCTATCGCTGAAAACCATGGTGGAATGTATAAGAATCTTAAGCAGTTAAGAGATTCTGATGGAACATGTGAATGTAATCTTTTTAAAGCAATGGGGTTAGACTATACTTATATCACAGATGGCAATGATATTGAGTCATTAATTTCAACATTTGAAAGGGTTAAGGACATTGACCACCCTATTGTTGTGCATATGAATACACTTAAGGGTAAAGGTTATAAGATAGCCGAGGAGAATAAAGAAAACTGGCATTGGTGCATGCCGTTTGATAAAGAAACGGGCAAATGTAAGGTATCATCTGACGGTGAAAGCTATGATTCGCTTACATGTGATTATATGATGGATAAGATGAAGAAAGACCGTTCGGTTGTTACAATTACAGCAGCAGTTCCAACCAGTATAGGATTTACCAAAGATAAAAGAGATGAGGCAGGAAGACAATTTATTGATGTGGGTATTGCAGAAGAACATGCCGTAGCTATGGCATCGGGACTTGCAAAGAATGGATGTAAACCTGTATTTGCAACACATTCAAGCTTCTTCCAAAGAACCTATGACCAGATATCACAGGATCTTTGTATCAATAGCAACCCTGCGACGCTGCTTGTCAATACTGCATCTGTATATGGAATGAATGATGTAACACATCTTGGAATATATGATATTGCTATGATGTCTAATATTCCTAATCTGGTATATTTAGCTCCAACTAATTGTGAAGAATATTTTGCAATGCTTGACTGGAGTATAGAGCAGGACAGATATCCTGTAGCAATAAGAATACCTTGTAATGGTGTAATTCATGCAGACAGTGATATGGATACGGATTATAGTAACCTTAATAAATATAAGATTACAAAGCATGGCAGGGAAATAGCCATTATTGCACTTGGAGATTTTTATCAGATGGGTGAAAAAACAGCCGGACTTATAGCCGAAAAGACAGGCGTACAGCCAACACTTATCAATCCGAGATATATAACAGGGCTTGATACAGAACTTCTTGAAGAACTTAAGAAAGACCATAATATAGTTGTAACTCTGGAAGATGGAATATCAGATGGCGGATTTGGAGAAAAGATTGCTTCATATTATGGAAATAGTGATGTTAAGGTATATAACTATGGAATAAAAAAAGAGTTCCTTGACAGATATTTAGTAGAGGATGTATTAAAAGAAAACAGACTTGTTCCCCAATTAATAGTCGAAGATATCATATAATGTCAGCATAAAAGCGAAATGACAGGTTAATTTTATGCGAATATCAGGCATGGTGCTATGTGCTGTTGGCACATGTATTGCATTAATTAGTTTTAAATTGTGTATTAGTTTGTCAAATTAATCAAAAAGATTACTTTATAATATAAAAATGGTTGTTGTATATCTGTGCAGCAACCATTTTTATATTATATTTTTGTCTGCTCTGTATATGTTTGCAGCAAATTATAAAATACATATAAGTTAAGGTATACAGAAATATTATAAAAAATTATGTATTTCATTATAATTTTGTAGAAAAAAGTAATGTTAAATGATAAAATTATAACAATGGAAATTATTATTTATCAGGTGTAAATATCTGTAAGTTTATTTAAACAGATTTGACACTAAGCTATTCTAGAAATATCAAGAAATGGAGATAAGTTATGGAAGAGTTTATAGGTATAAGCAGTCGTGGTGATATTGATGAAGCTTTAAGAGGACTTGGAGATCCTAAGCTGATAATTATGACGGTTGGAGATGAAAAATTATTCAGGGAGGCAGCGGTAAAGCTTAATGACCGATTTCCGGATGTCCCAAGCATAGGTTGTGTCGGACAGGCATATGGTAATAACAGTGTTGTTGAAAATGGAATAATAATTACAGCATTTTCAGGAAATATTACAGTTGATACCGGAGTGATTAATTATGTATCAAAAGCACCGGTAGCCGCTGTTAAGAATATTCAGGACAGCATAGCAAAGGTTGGTCCGGGAAAGGGTAATACAGTAATAATTGATTTTTGTACAGGCAATGATGAATGTGTACTTACAACAATCCAGTCTGCTATCGCAGGCAGGGATGTACAACTGACCGGGGGGACGACTTGGACAAAGGAGGTATGTGTCAATGGCTTAATATACAGTGATGCATGTGCATATGCAGTAATTAAGAATAATACAGGAAAGGTTAAAGTATATAAGGAAAATATTTATACACCTACAGATAAAACATATATATGTACAAAAGCTGTTCCTCAGGAATATAAGATATGTTCACTTGATGGACGAAGTGCAGCAGATACATATGTAAATGAACTTGGAATAAAAGATGATAATGTATTAGAGCAGACCTTGAAAAATCCATTTGGAAGATGTATTGGTGATGAAATATATATTGTTTCCATAAAGGAAAAGGATAATAATGGCAATCTGTATTGTTACAGAAAGGTTAATCCTAAGGACAGATTATATATACTTGAAGCAGGAGATGATAAGGCAATTCTTGAAGAGACTATAGATTTAATCAATAAGGATTTTTCACATATTTCGGGAATATTTTCTATCAATTGTGTATTCAGATATCAGTATTTTAATAAGCTGGGACATATGGATAATTATCTTAAGAGAATGGCTTCGCTTGGTGCTCATTCAGGACTTATCGGATTGGGTGAACATTTTAACGGACAGCACACCAATCAGACTATGTCATGTGTTGTTTTTGAGTAAATAAAGTGACATAAGCAATTAATAAAGAAGCAGGATTAACATGTCAGAAGGTAAAAGTGTGAAAAATAAGCCTGATAGCTTATTGTTCACAAGTTCATAAGTAAACTGGCTATTTGTTTCGGAGCAGAACAAATAGCTATTGATGGCAGAAGAAAAATTGCCTGCGCCAATTTTCCTTCGCCTCTTCACAACAAAAGTTGCTCAGGAATGGAGATTAGTATGGGTCTATTTAAAAGAAATAAATATACAAAAGGTAATGAACATACAGCTAAAGTAGTACAAAATACAGCTGTGAACGGAAGTGGTATTAATAAAGATTCAATATATCCGGTTGTCTATACGGCAAAGTATCTTGAAAAGCAGTTTGATAATCTTTCTGATGAGGAAGTAATTGTTACCAAACAGATTGCTGATATTAAGGGTTCATTTCAGGATGTAATAGCTGCGGCAGATAAAGTTAGTACAGGGATTGGTGAATTTCAGGAAACATTTGACCAGATAAAGGAGATATCCGGTGTATTTGACGAGGTTAAGAATGAGATAATTAATTCAGTCAGTGAAGCACAGGATAAGGTAATTATATTACAGGAGGATTCAAGAAAGGTTGTAGAAAGCTTTGATGTTATGGATAGTACGTTTGTAACACTTGAACATTCCGTAGAAGATATTAAGGAATGTACAATGGGAATTATCAAGGTTGCCAACCAGACTAATATGCTTGCCCTTAATGCTTCTATCGAGGCTGCCAGAGCAGGAGAGCATGGAAGAGGTTTTGCAGTTGTTGCAGAGCAGGTTAGAGAGCTTGCCGATGAGATAAAGAAGCTTATTGAGATGATTAATCATAGAATAGCCGGTGTAGAACAGGGAACGAAGGAACTCAATGTATCACTTACCAATTCAAGAGACCTTCTTTATGACAATTCTAAAAATGTTGGTGAAGCACATGATATATTTGAAAATGTTAATATAAGTGCCGGCAAGGTCGATGATATACAAAAGGATATCGTATCTGCGATAGATACATCGCAGTCTAAAATCAATAACATATCTGATTATGTTGTATTGTCAAAAAAGCAATATGATCAGGTGTTAAAATATATAACAGATATAGAAAAGGGTGATGGGAAAAAGAGCCAGATATTTGATAATATCAGAAATATGCTTACGCAGCTGGAGCCGTTAACTGATATTATAAGTAAGGATATGTAAAAGCTTCAGACGCACAGGAAGTTTTTACATAATGAATGTCAGAAATTGACATGAAATGATTAAAAAATTATATAAAAAATGATTTATGAAACTACAAAAATGATTAAAATTACACGGAAATGATTTACACGAGTGCGTAGAAATGAGGATATTATGCTGACAAATGATGCAACAATTTTAAAGATTAAACACGAAGTACTTTATCAGGTAGCAAAGCTTGCTTACGAGGGAGAATTTGAAGAAAAGAAAGATGAACTTCCTTATAAACTTCTTCCTGGACCAAATCCACAGTTCAGATGCTGTGTATACAAAGAAAGAGAGATAGTAAGACAAAGAATCAGACTTGCAGAGGGAAAATGTCCTACAGAAAGCGATGGAAAAGGCGCTGATAATATTATCCAGGTAATAGAAGCGGCCTGTGCCGACTGTCCGTTATCACATTATATAGTTACAGATAACTGCCGTAAGTGTATGGCAAAGGCATGTCAGCAGTCATGCAAATTCGGCGCTATTTCAATGGGAAGAGACAGAGCGTATATTGACCCGTCAAAGTGTAAGGAATGTGGCATGTGTGCAAGAAACTGTCCGTATAATGCAATAGCTGATCTTATAAGGCCATGTAAAAAGACATGTCCAGTCAATGCAATTACAATGGATGAAAACGGATTATGTGTAATTGATGATGAGAAGTGTATCCGTTGTGGACAGTGTATACACAGATGTCCTTTTGGTGCAATAGGTTCTAAGACAGATATCGTTGATATTATTAAGGATATCCTTGCAGGTAAAAAGGTTATAGCGATGTTTGCACCTGCCATGGAAGGACAGTTCGGAGCAGATATTACAATGTCAAGTATAAGAACAGCATGCCATAAGCTCGGATTTGCTGATATGGTAGAAGTAGGTCTTGGTGGAGATATGACAGCGGCAGCGGAAGCAGAAGAATGGGTTGAGGCTAATAAAGAAGGAAAGAAGATGACAACCTCATGCTGTCCGGCATTTGTTAATATGATTAGAAAGCATTTTCCGGAACTTGCAGACAATATATCTACAACAGTATCACCTATGTGTGCAGTGTCAAGGATGTTAAAGGCAAAGGATCCTGAAACAGTTACAGTATTTGTAGGTCCATGTATAGCCAAGAAGAGTGAAGTTAAAGATAATCCTAATGAGGGAACAGCAGATTATGCACTTACAATTGGTGAATTCAGAGCCATGATGAGAGCGAAGGATGTTACATTTGAACCAGAGGAAAATGACAGTCAGCAGGCAAGTGTATATGGAAAACGCTTCGGTAACGGTGGTGGTGTAACAGCAGCAGTCCTTAAGAGCATGGAGGAACAGGGAGTTGATACATCTAAGTATACAGTTGAAAAATGTGCAGGTGCAGCAGAATGTAAGAAGATTCTTACACTTCTTAAGGTTGGCAGGTTAAATGCAGACTTTGTAGAGGGCATGATGTGTGAAGGTGGATGTGTCGGAGGACCTAGCCAGCACAGACCTGAAAATATGTTTAAAAAGGATAGGGATAAGCTTATCGGAGAAGCTGATGAAAGAGGAGTACATGATAATCTGAATAATTATGATATGAAGTCTTTCAGCATGCACAAATAAAAAAAGGTATGGTAAAAATATGGAATATAAAGGAATAAGAAAGGTAAACGAAGGCAAGTTTATTACACGTTATGACCTTGAATATGAAACTAAAGACCATAAAAAGAAAGTATATGAAATTATAAGCAGAGATAAGAATATTGATTCAATAGATACCTTAAGAAATAATCATACAGACGGTGTAGTTATAATTATGACCGATGAAGATGATGAGAAAATACTTCTTAATAAGGAGTACAGAATGTCTGTCGGGGGATTTGTATATAATTTTCCGGCAGGGCTTATTGATGATGGTGAGACACCGGAACAGGCAGCAAGACGTGAACTTAAGGAAGAGACAGGACTTAATATTATACAGATAGAAGATCAGCTCTTTGACAGTTATAGTGCTATCGGTTTTTCCAATGAAACTAATGCCGTAATAATTGGAAAGGCCGAAGGCACATTTGCTCCGAGTACATCAACCCTTGAAGAGATATATGCCGGCTGGTATACAAAGGCAGAGGTAAGAGAATTATTGAAAGATAAGCATTTTGCTGCAAGAACACAGGCTTACTGCTATATGTGGTCAAAATAATATTAAGTATTTTTAAGGATGGAAAAAATGAAGTTTATTAAGGTTATGCATAACAGGACATTATATAGCAGGATATTATTATTAATGATAATGTCTGTTATGCTTGTGCAGATGACAGCCTGTCAGAAAAGTGGCAAGGCAATAAAGGTATTTGAATATGAGACTATGGATGATGGGAATATTAAGATTACAGGACTTACAGACAAGGGAAAGAATGACAGTAAGCTTACTATTCCATCACAGCTCGATGACAAAGCTGTTACGGTTATAGATGCCGGAGCATTTAAAGATGATAATAACGTGACAGAGATTGTTATAAGTGATGGTATTAAAACAATTAATTCCAATGCATTTTATAATTGTAAGGCACTTGAAAATATAACTGTGCCACAGTCGGTAGAAAGTATAGGAATTAATGCTTTTAGTAACACAAAGTGGGAATCAGTACAGTATGAAAGCCATACTGAAATTGTTGTAAATAATATTCTTGTCGGAGTTAAGACATCAGCATCTGAATATACAGTTCCCGATGCGGTAAAGATAATAGCGGCAGGTGTATTTTATAATAATACGGATATCCAGAGCATAAAACTTAATAGCAATATAGAATCAATAGGAGATTATGCATTTTCAGGCTGTACACAACTTAATAAGCTTACACTTCCAGACAGTGTCAAGGCAATCGGATATTGTTCCTTTAGTAACAGCAGCAGTCTTGATATTACAGTTCCACAATCAGTAAAAGAGGTTGGTAAGGATGCATTTATGGGAGTAGCCCATGTAAGCTATTCAGGTAATATGAGTACGAAAGACTGGGGAGCTGATAATATCAATTAGCAGGCAATTGTAGATATGCTGATACATGATTGAAATATACTGGAAATTGATAATACTGATTAGTAGAATATATCTGGTGTATGGAATTAAGGTAAAAGGCAGATTAATTGTAACATGTATAGAAAGGCGTATATATGATTAAAACAGATAATAAGAGATTTAAGTCATCTAATACTATAAATGATATATTTGTAAAGATATGGTATCCGGATTGTGAAAAATATGACACACCTGTATGTATTCTTCAGATATGTCATGGAATGATTGACCATATTGAAAGATTTGATGATATGGCAAGGTATATGGCAGAAAGAGGAATACTTGTAGTTGGTAACGACCATATAGGACATGGACATTCAGTTACAGATGAAGATAATTATGGATACTTTGCGGATGACAAAGACCCGGGGAAATATCTTGTTGAGGACATGCACAGGCTTACAAGAATAATGAAGAAAAAATATCCTGATATTCCGTATTTTCTTGCAGGACACAGCATGGGTTCATTTATGGTAAGAAGATATATTATTAAGCATGGAGAAGAACTTGATGGTGCAGTTATCATGGGAACAGGCAACCAGCCTCATATACTTGTAAGTGCAGGACTCGTATTAAATAATATTACAGGCAGATTAAAAGGTGACAGATACAGAAGCAGCCTTATCAATAAGATAATGTTTGGTGCGTATAATAAAAAGTATGATAATGCAAGAACAGAGCATGACTGGCTTACAACAGATGAGAGTGTAGTAGATGCATATGAAAATGATAAAATGTGTTCATATATATTTACAGTAAATGGCTATTACGGTCTTCTTAATACTATTGCATATGTAAGTAATAAGAAAAATATCAAAAAAGCTCCGGTTGACCTGCCTGTATTGATGGTATCAGGAAAAGATGACCCGGTTGGTGGATATGGCAAAGATGTAGAAAAGCTGTATGATATTTATAAAAAGCATTTTGAAGATGTGACATGCAAAATATATACAGGATGCCGCCATGAGCTTCACAGTGAACTGCAAAAAGATTATATATTTGAAGATATATATAAATGGATTGAGCAGAGAGTGTGATTAATAAAATATTAAAATTGCTGGAAAACATTATATTTAATTTTCATGGTATTTTATTATCAATATCTAAAATTAAAGTATGGTTTCCAGCCTTTAATATTTTGTTGTAAAATATTTTAAAGAAATATTTTAGTTTAACAAATTGATTATTATAAAGTATATATGTGGATATTATTTATTGATGAGGGGATACAACATGGTTATAGGAATTTGCGATGATAGTATAGATGAGCAGAAAAAGGTTTCTGATATCTGTAGAGAAATTTTAACAGAACAGGAAAAAGATTTTGAAATTATAAAGTTTTCGATGGGACAACAATTAATTGATTATTGTAATAATGATGAAAATAATGAGATAGATTTGTTATTTCTTGATATAGAATTAGGACAAATGAATGGTATAGATATAAAAGATAGAATTATTAAGTCAGATAAAATATGGAGAATATCGTTTGTATCAGGTTACAATGAATATGTATATGATGCATATAGTATAAAGACTATTGGTTTTATTTTAAAACCGGCATATAAAGAACAGATTAAGAAAATGATTAATATTGTAATTGATGAAAAAGAAGAAAACATAGCAATGTCAGTCAGAGATAGTAATAATAAAATAGTTAAGGTACAGGCAGAAGATATTATTTATATTAAAGCAGAGGGGAATTATTCAGAGATATATACATATTCTAAAATAAACAATCTGTGTAATTATATATTGTGTACTAAAAAATTAGGTATTATAGAAAAGAAATTAGATAATTATTTATTTGTCCGGGTGCATAAATCATATATTGTTAATTTACAGAATGTTGATTATATTTCGGGAAATTCGGCTATTATGAAAGATAATGATAAAGGAGTTCCGATTGGAAGAAAATACAATGAGAAATTTAAAACCCAATATAACAAATATGTAAAAAAAAGAGTTTTAGCACGTTTGTAATTAAAGATTTATAAAGTTTAACATAATGGTTAAAAATTCAAAAATAATTAAGGATAATGAATGATGAGCGATTCTTTATATATGATTTTATATTTAGTGACAGAGGTATTGAATTATATATTGGCATATATTGTCTTTTTTAATTCAACAATAACAAAGAAAAAGACATCCTGGCTAATTGGCATATTATTAGTATTAATATTTCATTTTGCAATGCTTAATATATTTGATGTATCAACAAGTTCACTTTTAAGTTTTATATCAATGTTAGTAGTACCGGTACTTTTATTACGTCCATTTGACAAAAGAAATATAATTATATATCCGTTTATAATAATCAGTACATCGGTTATAGCAATTAGTATGACATTTTTATTTTCAATCATATTTAATATTAAAGAGAGCAATTTTATTGAAAAAAATATTCTTGGTATAGTATGCCAGATATTTCCTTCATTTATAGCTGTGATTGTAATGTTAATGCAGAAATATAAAAAAATTGAAAAGATAGAGGTAAGCCTTGGGTGGAAACAATATGTATTGTTTTATGTTGTAGGTTTTAGCACATTATGTATGATAGGTTCAATACAAGTTGTTGTCGATGTTGTTGGGTATAATAAGATATATAGTATAGTTGGAATATCTGTCTCTTTGGCATGTATTACTCTTATCTTTATTACATTATGGCAGGGGGTAATTGTAAATAGACAGATACAGCTGGAAGAGAGAAATAAAATATATCAGAAGTATATGCAGTTACAGAAGTCGTATTATATGCAAATCCTGAACAGGGATGAAAAGATAAGAAGGTTTAAACATGATGTTAGAGCACATTTTACAGTAATATCGGCATATTGTGAAAATGGAGATATTTCTGGAATAAAAAAATATATAAATGATGTAATGAATAATTCAGCCGTGTATGATGTTAAAAGTTATACAGGTAATAGTGGAATTGATGCAATAATTACATATCAGATAAGTGAAGCACCAGATAATATAAAAGTGTATGTAAATGGAAGTGTTCCAGTACAAACAAGGATTTCAGAGTATGATTTGTGTACAATAATTTATAATCTATTAAGTAATGCAATTGAAGCAAGTAAAAATATTAAAGATAATAATGATAAAGAAATATTTGTTGATATAGGTGCTTTTAATAAACAATTGTATATACGCATAAAAAATAAATATAGTAATGAATATATAAAAGAAAACAATATTTTATTAAGTGATATTATAAAGAAAATAGAAAATGGGGAAAGTATAACATTAAAAGAAGATAAATTAAACCATGGCATGGGGTTAAAGAATGTTAGAAATGCAGTTGAAAATTATAATGGAAGTATTGAAATTTATTTAAAAGACTATTGGTTTGTAGTAGAAATAAACATATAAATGTCGTTCATGTAAAAAAAATGTCGTATATATAAATAACATTGATTTTATAAAAAAATGTGATAGAGTTGAAACAGATGAGCAATAGCAAAATTGATATATCATATAACGCAGTTCATACTATTATTCAAAGGGGATGAAAATGTCACAAGAACATATTTTAAATTGGAAAGATATTTTTATTAAATTTTTATGAGATTAATAAGTTAAAAATGGAGAGTATGTTATGAAAAATAAAATAAAAAAGAATACGGCATTTGTTGCATTATTAAGCATTTTGGTGATGATTTGTGCTGTTCCGGCAATGGCATATGATGAAACATATTTAGATTTAAGAATAAGTGGAACGGGATCAGATTATTCATACTTTCAAAATGAAAATACAGATGATGGGGATTGGATGATTGATTTAGATCCTGATTATGATAGACCTGAGGCTGTATTAATTGCATGGCTAAAAAATAGTGAGGATGATAATAGAGGATATATGGAAGTTTATGAGGGAACATCTAATACAGCATCAAGCGATGGTACTGTAGCTGGGTATGATTATAGAATTTTAGGTGTTAGAGAGAACTTCTATGATGGCTATATTACTGTTCAGGGACATTGGTATCTCAATTATTAATTGGATTATTTATAATGACAGTAACAGATTGTAGCAATATTTATTGTTGCAATCTGTTATATGCCACAAGAACGATATGAGGGGGAAAGTTAAATGAGGCTTTTAAGATACAGGATATTTAATTTACGGCGTATAATTGCCGCTGTAACTGCGTTAATATCAATGTGGATATACTGGTTCTTTTACAGCGGCGTATATGATGAAACCATAGGATATAACATTAATTCGTTAGAGGGAACACGCACCTTATCTGCAGGCAGCGGTCTGTTAAAACAAATATTGACCTTTGGCAGATATATGGATATACAGGGGTGTGCAACAACTATTTTATATCTTATTCTGATATTTTTAGTTACATTATTTTACAATGAAAAATGCGGATTATTTTCATTCAGATATGTCCGTGGAGAGAAGCAGAGCAAGGTTATATTATCAACGATATTTAGCCACTCAATAATTAATGCAATAGTATTTTATGTAATATATGTTATTTATACGACTATAGGATATATGTTACTAGGGAATACGGGATTGGATATTCCAAGAAATATTTTTGATGGAATATTCGGAGTACAATTCAGTCAGAAAAATCCATATCTGTATTATCTCATTCAGGGAATACCATCCTTTTTTATAGGAACATTTGCTTATACATGGATGGGATGTTGTATCTCATTAGTATGCAAAAGAGCATATCAGATGATTATATGCATGTTCTCATATTTTTGGGGAGTACAGGTTATTCTTGAATTTATCAGATGTACTTTTATGAGTCAGAATATGGCGATGATGACATTAAACTTTACACCTGCATATCTATATGGTTTTTATGGTTATGTATATCCGTCACCAACTGTTTTTACAGCATTTCAGATGTTATTATCCTTGATTTTACCGGTATTAATATCAATAATAATCCTGTATATTTTTTTGAGGGGAAAGGAAAAAATCAATGTATAATAGAAAAAAATGTATATCAGTATTTATTATTATTCTTATGTATGCTGCATTGGACTTTGGAGGAAAAGTATTTACAGATAAGATATATTCACCTATTGTGTTATATCTTGGCTTTATAATATTAACATATGATTATTTGAAAAATCTCAACAATATGTCCATTTACAGGTATGGTTCATTCAAATGTCTGTATGCAGATTATATAAAACGGCAGGTAGTATTTAGTATAGCCTATCTTATGATATTTTGTCTGTGCGGAATATTTACAGGCTTTATTTCAGCAATCACAGACAGAGGTTTTTTTGTATCAACAGGAGCATTAATAAAATTTATAATAATAAGTTATATTAATCTTTTGTTATTGGCGTTCATGCAGTTGGCGGTTATGCTTAGTACAGGTATGAAAAACAGCCTGATAATATGTATCGGATATGTTCTTGCAAGTGTAGTTAAAGGAATAATATTTCATAAGAAAAATATACTGCCGTTAATTCTGGATTCAGCATATTATAGATGGAAAAATACATTCACCGTAAAAATGGCAGTCAGTTACATAATAATGATATTAATAATAATAATTCTTATGTATATTCCTATAAAAAAGAAACGTAGAATAGTGTGAATAATCAGATTGATATGCGGATTATTCACAAGTTCATAAATAATGCATTAAAAATGACTGAGGAATGTGGATTAGCGTAAAATAACTCTGATGGGAATGAGGTGTCTTATATAAAAAGAAAAATTATTTATCTGGGCGTGTTAATATCACAGCTTAATATATTTTTTATAGGAAGATTGCTTATAAAAAAAGACATATCTTCGCTGGATGATATTACGACAGTTATATTTGATAATTCAAAATATAAATTGTCGTTTATGACATTACAATTCCGGTTTATGAGCCTGTTTATTTTATTTATTTTTGCTTATATGTGTATATTTATACGATTATATTATGAGCTTTATGGATGCAGGACGATGAAGCTATACAGATATGGCAAAGATGGATATATTAATATGTGTATAAAAAATATAGTAAAGGCAGATATACAGACAGGTATTACTGTAAATATTGGTATGGTTATTATTATATTACTTACAGGATTACATAATATTACAATGAATATTAATATGGTAATAAGATTTGAACTTATATTATTAAGAATTTTATTAGTTATGTTTATATATGGCTGCGTGACAGTATATCTGATGTTTAGAAAAAATAGTAATACAGTGATATTTATTATCAGCCTGATATTGTTTGTTCAGGCTGTTTTAGAAGTGTTTACTAATATGAAATGTATGCCGGTATATATAAACAATGATTTTGTTTTTAAAAATATGATATTAAGCATAGTGATATTGCTTATATGCAGTTATTTAATAAGTTTTATTATAAAAAAGCGATTTAAAGGATTAAGTATATAGAATAAAATGAGCTTGATAGAGGGGAGTAGCAATGCAGAATATATTAAAGATAGAAAATGCATCTAAAAAATTTAAAGGACAGATAATATTTGAAAATGTCAATCTGGAGTTTGAAAGAGGAAAAAGCTATGGATTTGTAGGACCAAACGGCTGTGGCAAAAGTGTCTTTTTTAAAACGCTGTGCGGATATTCATTATTAGATTCGGGACAGGTTATTTATGATGGCAGGATTATAGGTAAAGATATAGATTTTATAGATAATGCGGGAGTTGTAATTGAGCAGCCGGAATTTATTAATGAGCTTTCAGGAATGAGAAATCTTAAGATTCTTGCAGAGATTAAAAATGTAATACATGATGATGATATCAATGATACACTTAAAAAGTTTGGTCTGTATGAAGAACGTGATAAAAAGGTTGGAAAATATTCAGTCGGAATGAAGCAGAAGCTAAGGCTTGTTCAGGCTTTTATGGAAAAACCTAAGATTATGATTCTTGATGAGCCTATGAATGGTCTTGACAAAAAATCAGTACATGCTGTTGAAGAATTGTTAAAACAGTTTGTAAGAGATGGCGGCACACTTCTTATGACAAGCCATATAGAACAGCAGTTAAATAGCTGCTGTGACATAATGTATGAGATGGAAGATGCAGGATTTACACGTATTGGGTGAGACAGTTTTTTGTAAAAAACTGTCCGGTCGTCACCCCAAGCGTAGAGGTTTTTGAAATGTAGCAAAGGGCAGGCTGTGACTGATATGTAAGATTTGTATGCTGATGGGAAGAACTTAGTCGCTCTTAAGATGAGCTTTCACAATGTAGGGGCGATTGTGCAGGACGCACAATCGAGCTGCAAGCGGCAGGACGCCGCATTTGCAGCGACCCGGCCGGCCTATAAGCAATACATGCTCATCTTCCAGAGCGACTTAGTTCTTCCCATCAGCGTACAAATCTTACATATCAGCCACAGCCTGCCCGTCTCTACACATTAAAAACATCTTCTTGAACTGTCGTTCAAGAAGCGTCCCTCGCTTTCAGCTCGGTCAATCACAATTTATAGTAAGGTCTCATATTTTGGCATTATACCAATACCGAGTGCATAAGGACCTGTATGGCAGGCGGTAGCTACTCCTATACGCGTTGGAAAATATTCTGTACTTTCAACACATTTTATAGAAAAAGTTTCTTCAACAACCTGTCTGTATTCGTCTTTTTCTTCAAAATCACAACCCGAATCTACGTTAAAAAGATAATCTTCATAAGATAAATTGTTATCTGAAAAATGCTTTTTACAGCAGTCAAGCATACTCAACTTGGCTTTTTTTCTGGTTCGGCTTATTCCGCCGATATTAAGCTCCCCATTTTTAAGAACAATTACAGGAAGAATACTTAATTTACCACTGATTAATCGTGCAAGCTTACCGATACGTCCGCCTTTTTGAAGATAATCAAGTGAACCGACTGTAAAATATATTCGTCCAAGGTCTGTCATTCTGGTAAGGACTCTTACAGCATCATCATAATCGACATTATCTTTGCTCATTCTTTCGGCTTCATGGACAAATAATGCCATAGAAGAGGAATTCTGCATAGAATTAAATATAGTTATCTTTGCATCAGGATAATCTTCAAGAATCTGGTCGCGGGCATTTGTTGCAGAATTATATGAACCACTGAATAAAGTGGAGATGCATATGCATATTATAGGAACACCTGCTGTAACAGATGGCATAAAAGCATCAATAAAATCCTGAATAGTTGGAAGTGATGACTTGGGATATGAACCCTCCTCAATCATTTGTCTGTAAAATTCGTCATCAGTTATATCAATCTGCTCTTTATAATACTTCTCGCCGTCAAATGTAACGTAAAGAGGTACGAGACCTATATTATTACTGACTGTATATTCTTTTGATAAATCACAGGCTGTATCACTTATAACTTTAAACATAATTAATCTCCATTCTGCAGGTGATTTCTAATATCAAAAATATCACGAATCATATTAAATGGATTCGCAATAATGGCAGCTTTGTGACGCCTGCGGCACAAATAGCCGGTTCATTAATGAACTTGCATAAGTATTATTGTTAATATTAATACTGATTTTTAACAATTCCGTCATCAAATCGTTATTCATACTTTAAGCTGTATTATTAGCATTTTGATTTCAATGTCTATAATCATAACATGTAGTTTTAAAAACTACAAGATGAAATGCAGATAAAAATAAAAAATATAATTTAAACTTAACATTTCTGTAACATTCGTATATAATAGTAGAAGTATCTGACTAAAATATAATGATAGCAGATGTACATGACTATAATATATTAAATATAATATTTGGAGACTATAATATGAAAATAATAGATGTGAATACAGGAGTATATGAAAAAAATGATGAGATAGCGAAAAGAGTCAATGACTATTTTCATAATAAAGGAATAAAAGTATTTAATTTTCTTGGAACACCCGGTTCAGGAAAGACTACGTTACTTGAAAAGATAGCTGAAAAAATGGATAAGTCTAAGCTTGCCGTCATTGAAGGTGATTTATATACAGACCAGGATGCGGAGAGAATGGAAAAGCTTGGCATAAGAACTGTACAGCTTAATACTAAGGGAGCGTGCCATCTTGAAGCAGAGATGATAGAGCAGGCAATAAAAGAGATTAATCTGGATGGAATCGAAACTGTGATTATAGATAATATCGGTAATCTTGTCTGTACAGCAGAATTTAAGATTGGCGAAGATGTAAGAGTTACAGTATCAAGTGTAACAGAAGGCAATGATAAGCCTTCAAAGTATCCGCTTATGTTTGAAACAACCGATGTGCTGGTTATTAATAAAATGGATCTTGCACCGTATACTAATTTTGATGTTGAAGCATTTGAAAAGGCTGTAAGAGAAGTTAATACACATTGCATTATTGTAAGGGCAAGTGCATTTAAAAATGAAGGCGTTGATGAAACAATAGCTGCGATGAAGCAGGCAGTAAATATGTAATTGTTCAATATATTAAAAGAAACAGATATCGGTAATAAACATATACCAAATAAAGGAATAGTGATAATAAAGACACAAATAAGGTTGGGAATAAATAATACCGTGAAAGGGGAAAATAAATGAAAGTTACAACATTTTTAACAGAGGGATTTGAAACAGTGGAGGCACTTGCAGTAGTTGATATATTAAGAAGAGCAGGGATTACGGTTGACCTTGTATCTGTATCCGGTGAAAAAGCTGTAAAAAGTGCGCAGGGAGTAGTCGTTAATGCTGAATATACATTTGACGGACATGACATTGATGACACAGATGTAATATTTCTTCCGGGTGGTCCGGGACATAAGCTCTATGAAAAGAATGATAAGCTTATAGCACAAATAAGAGATTTTAATAATAAGAATAAATATATAGCAGCAATATGTGCAGCACCTAGTATTCTTGGAAGAATGGGAATACTTGAAGGTAAGAATGCAACATGTTTTCCGGGTTTTGAAGGTGAATTAAAGGGAGCTAAACTTGCTGATGTTAAGCAGAGGGTTGTTACAGATGGTAATATTATCACTTCAAGAGGAATGGGAACGTCTGTTGATTTAGGGCTTGAACTTGTAAAGCTTCTTGCAGGGGAAGAAAAGGCAGAAGAACTTGCTGTAAGTACACAGTATAGGTAAAAACAGGGATATTACACTTTTATTAATTAAGCATTATAACATGTGGATTAGATTAACAGGGGATTATGATGAATAGAGATTTTGAAGATTATGATGATGAATACAGACTTGATTATCAGAGACAGATAAGACGTGAGCAAAGAAGAAGAAAGCTTATGGATGAAAAAAGAACAAGACAGTTACGTGTAAAAAAGATTAAGAGAATTATAGCATCGGTAGCTGCACTTGCAGTTATTACAACTACTGCGGCTGTGTCAGTATATATGACAAGAAATGATGATAACCAAAGCAGTGTAAGCCCTAAGGAGACATTGGAAGTAGCAGCAGATATTAACAATTCGGCAGCTGACAGAAAACAGGCAGTGTATCCTGCCGTAAGTGCTTCATATGCAGAGATAGAAGATGAAGAAGTTAAGAGTCCATATATTGCACTTCTTGATGTGGAAAATAATTCTCTGATTGCCGGAAGAAGCAGTGACCAGCTGATATATCCCGCATCAATGACTAAGGTTATGACACTTATAGTGGCCGTTGAAAATATTGCAGATATGAACAGCACCTATACAATGTCGGCAGAGATGATTTCATATCTTGTATCGCAGGAGGCATCAAGAGCAGGATTTAATCCGGGCGAGGTAGTATCTTTTAATGATTTGTTATACGGACTTATTCTTCCATCAGGAGCAGACAGCGCCGTAGCTTTATCAGAGATGGTTGGTGGAACAGAAGAACAATTTGCACAGCTTATGAATAAGAAATGTGAAGAACTTGGACTTAAGAATACACATTTTGTAAATGCATCAGGATTATTTGATGAGAACCAGTATACAACACCATTAGAGATGGCTATGATAATGAAATATGCTATGTCTAATGAGTTATGTGCAAAGGTACTATCAACATATCAGTATACAACAGCACCGACAGAGCAGCATCCGGAGGGAATACTTCTTACAAGCACAATGTTTAGCAGAATGTATGGAACCGAGGTTGAAGGAGTGACAATATCTGCCGGAAAGACAGGTTATACGGATGAAGCCAAATGCTGTCTTGTAAGCTATGCAGAAAAAGATGGACATCATTATATTGCTGTAACAGCGGCGGCAGATTATAAGTGGCATGTTATATTTGATGATTTTGAAATATATAGGAATTATCTGCCACAGCTTCCAGCATAGTATGTTTACGATTTATATTTTTGATATTATTTATATGACTAATCAGTTCAGGATTAAACATAAGCAGGCTAAGACATAAGAAATTATATAATGGTTGTTTCCAGCCCGTTTGCAATAAAGTCTGTTTAGGAGTGGAGAGAGATAATATATGGATGAAATTGAAAAGCACTATAATAAATTTAATGAGGAGAAGAGACTTACACGAAAGCATGGACAGGTTGAATTTATTACATCAATGAAATATATTCACAAATATCTTGATATATTGGCAAAGGAGAATAATATCAATGATAAATCAGAAATAAAGATTATGGATATCGGTGCCGGTACAGGAAGATATAGCGTAGCATTGTCAGATGAGGGATATGATGTTACAGCAGTTGAGTATGTAAAACATAATCTTGGTCTGTTAAAAGCTAAGAAAAGTGCGGTAAAGGCATATCAGGGAACGGCAGTTAATCTTAAGCGATTTAAGGATAATGATTATGACCTTACGCTTTTATTTGGTCCGATGTATCATTTGTTTGGATTTGATGATAAATTAAAGGCTTTAAATGAAGCAGTAAGGATAACTAAGCCTGGAGGCATCGTTCTTGTGGCTTACTGCATGAATGAATATTGTGTACTTACATATGCATTTAAACAGAATCATATAAAGGAGTGTATGGAAAATGGCAAGTTAAGCAAAGATTTTCACTGTATACAGGAAAAGCAGGATTTGTATGATTATGTAAGACTTGATGATATAGATAAGTTAAATGAGGCGGCTGGTGTAAAGAGATTACAGATAATATCAGCCGATGGACCTGCCGATTATATGAGACAGATATTAAATGCAATGGATGATGAGACATTTAACCATTTTATAGAATACCACCTTGCAACCTGCGAAAGACCGGAGCTTATTGGAGCCGGAGCACATACGCTTGATATATTAAGGGTATAGGAATACTTAAAGTTATGGATGATATTTGTCTTGAGATTCTAACGTTATTAGAAAATGCCTGCGGAATGGTATATATTGTAAAATTTCAGTCACGTAATCTATGAATTTTTATATAATAATATATAATCAGAAAAGAGGAGTCATTAAGTGAACAAAGGTTATAGATTTTTGTTGATGGGAAGTGACAAAAGACAGAAATATCTCTATGAGATTTTATGTGAAAAGGGTTACACAGCCACATATATGAATGATGAAGAGCTTGAAGAATATATCAGATTGTGTGAATATAATAGTAACATGCATAAAGAAGATAGTATGTCAGAGGAAACATCAGCTATTGATGGAAGTATGCAATCAGATATTAATATTCAATTGGGTATGGTTGATGAAAGTAAGGCATGTGATGTACACAGTTTATTAAAGAAACAAAATATTTATTATGGGGAAAAAGGTACATGCGGCTATAATGTGCTGCTGCTTCCTGTGTCTTCAAGTGTTATATATTTTAATAAGCTTAAATGCATACTGAATAGTGATGAATATATATTTGGATGTAATTTTAATTGTGTTAAAGAACAAATAGAAAACATATATAATAATTCTGTAAAAAGGCTTAAATTCTATGAATATATGGCTGATGATGCAATTGCATATAAAAATTCAGTTGCAACAGCAGAAGGTGTAATAGCTGAGACAATCATTAGAAGTGATATTAATATCAATGGAAGTAACTGTCTTATCACAGGCTATGGCAGATGTGCGGGAATTATTGCAGACAGATTTAAGGCATTAAATAGTAATGTGACAATTATTGAAAGAACCGGACATAAAAGAGCACAGGCAAGGGCATATGGATATAATGCAATTGATTTTAATCCGGATAATTCATCAGATTATTATAATGATTTTAATAAATATGATTATGTTATAAATACGGTGCCTCAAATGGTTGTGGATAAACATATGCTAGAGCGTTTTAACAGAAACGTAACTATAATTGATATAGCTTCAAAACCCGGTGGTGTTGATTATGATTATTGTAAGAAAAATAATATTAATGCCGTTAATGCGCTGGGACTTCCGGGAAAGTATTCACCGAAGACGTCGGCTGGGATATTGTATGAGGTTATATCCGATAAATTACATTTATAGTTTACTGTTCCGGTTATGTTATAATCGTTTTACCTTTTTAATATGGATAAATCACATAGATTCAATATCATAGATAATATTGGTTATATAGATGTAAAGAAGTTATATTAGTGAAGTTTTGGAGGATTTATTATAAAATGGAAGGGAAATTATATGAAAATATTACAGTTGGATTAGTAATTACCGGTTCATTTTGTACATTTAAAAAGATAATTAACGTGATACAGAGTATGAAAGACAGGGGCATGGATATTGTCCCTGTTTTTTCAGAAAGAGTGCAAAATACAGATAACAGATTTAATAAAGCAGAAGAATTTATAAAAGAGGTCGAAGCAATTACTGGAAACAAAGGAATGTATTCAATAACAGATGCAGAGCCGGTCGGACCAAAGGGATTATTTGATGTATTATTAATTGCACCATGTACCGGAAACACCATGGCAAAGCTTGCCAATGGTATAACAGATTCGACAGCGCTTATGGCGGCTAAAGCGCATTTACGGAATGAAAAGCCGCTTGTAATCGCATTATCAACAAATGATGCGTTGGGAATGAACCTTAAAAATATCGGAATGCTGATGAATGTAAAAAATATCTATTTTGTACCATTTGGTCAGGATAATTATAATAAAAAACCATCATCAATGGTTGCGCATATGGATAGAACAGTTGATACAATAATAGCGGCACTTAATGGAAAGCAGGTGCAGCCAGTGGTAGTATCACCGTATTAATATATATCATCTAATGCTTTATAATATTTTTAGCTTGACACCATAATAAAAATACATTATATTAAGACGCATACAACGAATAAGGGAAATGAATGTCTTCCCGGATGTTATTTAATTCACATCCAAACCGCTTATACAGCTGATGACTTCTGCATATATATATTGCAGGGGTTATCAGCTTTTTTATGTTGTAAATCAGCTGAAAAAGGAGAGGAAAATGTTATTTAGTATTGCATTAATGTTACTTGTTGGAATGTTGGCAGGATGGGGCTGTAAAAAACTTCATCTGCCGGGACTGCTTGGAATGATATTTACTGGTATAGTATTAGGTCCATTTGCACTTAATCTTATTGATGGTACAATACTTTCAATATCATCAGAGTTAAGGAGAATAGCACTTATAATAATACTTACAAGAGCCGGATTATCACTTGATATTAATGATTTAAAAAAAGTAGGAAGACCGGCAATTCTTATGTGCTTTGTTCCTGCCTGCTTTGAAATGACAGGAATGATAATTCTTGCACCGCTGCTTCTTCATATAAGCTATATAGAAGCGGCAGTCATGGGGGCAGTAATAGCAGCGGTATCGCCTGCGGTAATAGTTCCTAAGATGTTAAAGCTTATGGATGAGGGATATGGTGTAAACAAAAGCGTACCTCAGATGATTCTTGCAGGAGCGTCAGTTGATGATGTGTTTGTAATTGTAATGTTTTCGGTATTTACGGGACTTGCACAGGGAAATGGTGTATCAGCCGTAAGTTTTATAAGGATTCCTGTATCAATAATCCTTGGGATATTAATAGGTATGGCAGCAGGTACAATACTTGCAATATATTTTAAGAAAATCCATATAAGAGATACTGTAAAGGTAATTATATTATTATGTATATCATTTCTGCTTGTGACAGCAGAGGATAGATTTTCGGATATAATTCCATTTGCTTCACTGATAGCAGTTATGTGTATTGGAATTGCACTTCAAAGAAACAGGAAAGAGGCAGCTGTAAGGCTTTCTGTCAAATTTAATAAACTATGGGTATGTGCAGAGGTGATATTATTCGTGCTCGTAGGTGCTACAGTTAATATATCATATGCCATATCGGCTGGAATATCAGCAGTTATGCTGATATTTGGCGTGTTATTATTCAGAATGGCAGGAGTCTTTGTATGTATGATAAAAACAAAACTGAATATGAGGGAACGATTTTTCTGTGTAATATCATATATGCCCAAGGCAACAGTACAGGCGGCAATAGGTGGAGTTCCTCTTTCAATGGGACTTGCCTGTGGGAATATTGTACTTACGGTTGCAGTGCTTGCAATAATAATAACTGCGCCGCTGGGGGCATTTCTTATAGACTTAACATATAAAAGATTTCTGATTTGTTGAAACGGGGTGTAGAGGCGGGCAGACTGTTGTGGGTATGTGATATTTACACGCTGATGGTAAGAACTAAGCCGCTCTAAAAGATGAGCATTTTATATTTTTATACCGTCCGGGTCGCTGCAAATATACGATTCAAAATCACTACGCAAAGAGTGGTAACTGGGACGTTATAGGTTAGTAATATGCAATTCTGAACCACTGCTTTGGTTGTGAAAACTGGAACGTTATCGGTTAGCAATATACAATTTTAAACAGCTGCTCTGGGTATTGCGACCCGGGACGTTATAGGTTAATAATATACAATTTATGTATTGGCTATGTTGTAATATAATAATGATTTAATAAAGAGAAAAAGCTGTGTAAATAATCACATTAATATGCTGATGATTTACACGGCTTATATTTTTATACTGGAAAGACCGAACCTCATATGATTTTCTGCCGGGAATATTAATTGTTGTCAGTATAACTGCTGACATGTAACTTGACAGTGTAGTAATATTAAATATGCATATTGATAACATATAATTTATCGTTAGTCATATACAGCGTAGAGATTTTGAGTTATATATTGCTAACCGGTAACTTGCCGGTCGTCATACCAGGCGTAGTGGTCTTGAATTATAGATTGATAATCTGTAACCTACTGGTCATCATACCCGGCATAGTAACTTTGAATTATATATTGCTAACCGGTAACCTGCCGGTTGTCACATTCGGCGTAGTGATTTTGAATCGCATATTTCCAGTCGGCAACTGTCCGGTCGTCACCCCAAGCACAGAGGTTTTTGAAATGTAGCGTGGAAGTGGCGGATTGTATTGGGAATTTTAAAACATATGGTGAGTGCTTAGAAACT
>ERZ773204.200-NODE-200-length-48438-cov-8.507658_pt1 | contig 48438 bp, 38 predicted proteins | sample MGYA00581007_ERZ773204 | MGnify/ENA primary metagenome ERZ773204 (study PRJEB29015, sample SAMEA2737757) | human gut metagenome | biome: human gut; feature: human-associated habitat; material: faeces | place: China | collected 2012 ... | reverse complement strand
GCTTATATTTGTCGTCCGTTCGTCACCAACTAATATTCAATTAAACAACAATATTCCTACTTAGTTCCTGTAGAACCGAATCCGCCATCTCCACGAACTGTATCACTTAATTCCTGCACTTCGTTAAAAGCAGCTGTTATATAAGGAGCAAGTACAATCTGTGCAACTCTGTCACCTGGTTCTATAGTAACAGCGGCATCAGAGTGGTTGTATAGGGCAACTATTATCTCCCCCCTGTAGTCAGAATCAATAACACCTACTTTGTTGGCAGGAGCAACACCCTTTTTGCATGCCATACCGCTTCTTGCATAGATAAGACCAACAAGACCAGCGGGTATCTCCATGGCAATACCTGTTTTGATGAATTCAGTTGTGCCAGGTTTTATAGTGACTGCTTCTGTCATACCTGAATAAAGGTCTGCACCAGCTGAGTATTCAGTTCCGTAAGTTGGTATAATAGCATCAGGTGTAAGTTTTTTAATATTTACATTTTGTTTCATAAAAATAAATCCTCATTTCTATATATTGTGATTAGCATAAATAGCTTTAGTAACCATCAGCTATGACTACATGCCCCTCCTTAAGCGAGGTTTGTACATCAATAGTTCTCTGGTTAGATGATCCTTTGAATTTTAACATCATATCCTTTAGTTGTTCAACAAACTTCCCATCAACACATATGTCGATGAAGGACAGCATTCTTGCAGTCTCTGGGTATGTGTTATACATACGCTCCATAATATCTTTATCAAACAGATAGCCTGTAAAACACCATATATTTTTATCAGGATATACCTGTTTTACTCTTTCTAATAAAGGAAGAAGTCCTTTCTGGTTAGCTGGTTCGAAGGGCTCACCACCAAGAAGAGTTAATCCTGCTATATAAGAAGGCTTCATTGATTCTATTATTTCATCAATAGTTTCATCAGTAAATGGCATGCCATAATTAAAATCCCATGCAACCTCGTTAAAGCAACCCTTACAGTGATGAGTGCAGCCGCTTACAAATATACTTGTTCTTACGCCGGGACCATTGGCAATATCATTATATTTTATTTCAGCATAATTCAAAGTGTACAGTCCTTTCTGTGAATAAATTTACCTTCATGCTTAGTACTGATTGCTAACTTAAAGCAGGTAAAGGTCAATTAATATGTATAATATCATAAAAAGGACAATCTTAACAGTAGTTAGCAGATATTAATGTGAGTATAATAAGATATAAGTTAAATGCGAAAAAAAACCGGTAAAAACCCATATTAATACAGTTTTGTTGTGTTAAAAATGGTTTGCACAGTGGAATAACAAGGAGGAATAAAGCATGTTAGATATTTATCTGGATAAGTTATATAGGTATCCAAGGATTCAGGAATGCGTCAGTGTAGCAGTTCCATTTAAGAAAGGTGAACTTAAAAGCATATCAGAGATAGCAGTATTACAGAATGGAAAGGAATGCATTATACAGCCTGAAGTGACATCAAGCTATGATGATGGAAGTGTTAAGTTTCTGTTTATAAGCTTTATGGCAGATCTCCCAGCTAACAAACGCACAAAAGTGATTCTTTCTGTAAGCAGTGAAGAGTATGATAAAGCTGTAGAAGCTTCTAAGCTGTCTTATGATAATCCTATAGAAAAGGATGTAAATGTACACAAAGCTGCAGTGTGTGTAAAGAAGACAGAAGCAGGTTATACAGTAAACAGTGGTGAATTAGAGTTTGATGTATCTGATAACTCTGAAAGTATATTTACAAGGTTAGTTGATGGAAGAAAGATATATACCGAAGAGAACTTTGAAGGACCGGTTTTAAAGGATCGAGAAGGAAATGATTATAAGATGTCTATAGGAGAGTGGCGTGTAGTAAAGCCAGGTCCTGTAGAGGTAACACTTTCAGCTAAGGCTTATAATGTTGTTGAGGCTGATAAAGATGGAAATAAAACTGATAAAGGCGGAAATACAGCTTCTATAGATAAAGAAGATATAAAATATAAGAAAATAGAGTCTGAGATACGAATCACAGCCTATGCAGGAAAACCATGGGTAAACATATCATATAGAATAATCAATACATCAGACGAGGAACTTAATATAAAATCACTTGTATTTTATATTAAGAAATCAAAGGACAGCAGGATAACAGATAAGCTTGTACATATAGATATGGCAGCTGGCAACGATTCAACTGGATGTGGAGATATTCTTACAGACAATTCTAAGAACAATGGACCTATATTTATGACAAGAGGAATAGGAGAGCTTGATATGATAGAACACAGGGCTCCTGTTTCAGATATCAGGACTATAGTTGCCACTTCAAACTATAAGACAAGCTTTATCATAGGTAAGAATGGTGAAGAAGTAAATGAGACAATAGATGACAGCTATCTTATAAAAGAGGCTAATGAACATTATGCAGAAGTGTTATATGGAACATTTATGGCTGACTATACAGATGCTGATGATGGATTCTGCGTAACAGTGCATCAGGCACAGCAGAATTATCCTAAGGCAATCAAGTCATGTGCAGAGGGTGTAGCGGTCATGCTTGTGCCAGAGGGCGTAGGTGAGATAACTATGCAGTCAGGTATGGCAAAAGAACAGAACTTCCTTATACACTGGCATAGTCCAGAAACTCATATATGGGAGATAGATAACAGAAGTCTTATATATCAGATGCCAGACAGACCATATATAGCACCTCAGATATTTAAAGAGTCTGGTGCAATGCTTGATGTATTTCCTGATAAATATGATGAAGATGTGGAAATAGCACTTATGGCAAAAGCAGATGGACATTCAAGATGCTATGGTATGCTTAACTGGGGTGATACAGTAGATATGGGATACACAGTCCAGGGAAGAGGTGGCGGAAAACCAGTCTGGAGCAACAATGAATATGACTATCCGCATGCCTGCGCACTTATGTATGCAAGAACAGGAGTAAGAAGATTCCTTGATTATTTGATAGTAGCAGCAAAACACTGGATGGATGTTGATGTATGCCACTATAGCAGCAATCCTTTAAGAATCGGTGGACAATGGGAGCATACAGCAGGGCATTGTAAGAATGGTGTTATGGTATGCTCACATGAATGGGTTGAAGGTCTTCTTGATTATTATCATTTTACAGGAGATGAGAGAGGATATGAGACAGCTGTTGGAATCGGCGAAAATGTCTTAAGACTTCTTGAAACTCCGATGTATCAGGTGCCAGGTGAAGCCAATGCAAGGGAAACAGGCTGGGCACTTCGTACACTTATAGCACTTTATGTAGAAACTAATGATAAGAAATGGCTTGCTAAATGCGACTGGATTATAGACAGCTTCAAGAAATGGGAAGAAGAATATGGAGACTGGTTATCACCATACACAGATAATACAGCAATAAGAGTAGGTTTCATGATATCAGTTGCAGTCGGAAGTGTTATGAGATACTACAGAGTATTCCCAAGAGAGGATGTAAAACAGATGTTAATACATGCGGTGGATGATCTTGTAGAGAACTGCTATATGGATAACGGACTGTTTTACTATAAGGAACTTCCTAGTCTTGCAAGAAATGGTAACAACACACTTCTGCTTGAGTCACTTGCGATAGCTTATGAGCTTACAGGAGATGCCTCATATTTGAAGTACGGACTTAAAACATTCAGAAAAACCATAAATGAAGCATCTGGTGGAGCAGTAGGTATAAAGACAATAACAGACGATGCAGTTATATGTAAGGGTGATTCAGGAAAAAGCTTTGCACAGAGCTTTATACCACTGAGTACATTTTATAATGCTATAAGTAAGAATGATATGAGTTTCTAATTGCTCATGTTATAATTAATCGTACAATCTGGTACATCGTTTCGTAAATAACTATACCAATCGCGCAGGCAAGTGAAAGGTGTAGTTATTTCGAAAACGATGTACTAGTATCACATTAATAGATGATATAAAATAAGAGAGCCTCTGTAATGGTAGTATTTATTTATTATTGAGTAATTATTATCATTACAGGGGCTTTTGTATCAGGTCAAAGTTTAAATAGAGCTTATATTTCAAGCTTAAATTCAAGCTTAAATTGAACTTATAAGTGACATTTGGGCATTGATATGTTAAACTGAAATAAATCTGTAGATTTTAAATAGCATGATGTATGAATATAGTAAGACATATAAAATATTCAAGATTAAACACGCACAGAAAAGAAGTTTAGTGATAAATGAGCGTAGAAAAGAGGATTAGTGTGAAAATAAGATTTTTCGCACGCAAGAATGGAGGATTATTATGAGAATAGGTATCAGAGCACATGATGTTGCATATGCACCACTTGATGAGCTTATCCCTAACATACATAAGCAGGGATTTCATTGTATGCATATAGCACTTTCAAAGTCTATAAAGGAGTTTAAGCCGGGAGTTGAGACTATGACACCTGGACTTGCTATGTATATTAAGGAGTTGTGTGCAGAGAATAAGGTTGATGTGGCAGTTCTTGGATGCTATCTTAACCTTTGCAATCCTAATCCTGAAAAGCATAAGGAGATAGTCGAGAAGTATAAAGCACATATAAGATTTGCAAGTATACTTGGATGTGGAGTTGTTGGAACAGAGACAGGTGCTGTCAATGAAGAGTACAAGTATGAACCAGCGAATCATTCAGATGAGGCACTTCAGTGTTTTATAGATAACCTGAGACCTATAGTTAAATATGCAGAACAGTTTGGCGTTATAGTAGCTATAGAGCCTGTATGGAAGCATATTGTCAACACAGTTGAGAGGGCAAGAAAGGTGCTTGATGCTATAGATTCTCCAAACCTTCAGATTATATTTGACCCTGTTAACCTTCTTTATACAGGAAACATTGATAAACAGGATGAGATTATAGAAAAGGCATTTGACCTGTTATTAAAAGATATCGCAGTAGTCCACTGCAAGGATTATGTAGTTGAGAATGATGAGCTTAAGTCAATAGCAGCAGGAACAGGTGGACTTAATTATCCACTATTGCTTAAGAAAATCAAGGAATATAAGCCATATGTTCATTGTACACTTGAGAATACTGTTCCAGAAAATGCAGTGGCAACAAGAGAATTTATGGAAAAGTTATACGCTGAGGTATAATTATAACCATTAACGAACGAACAGTCATGCGAAGCAGGACGAAAGAGCGCGATAGCGCGGGTTCGTGAGTATAGGAGCAGATAAAGAGTAAATTATAATATAATAAAACAGTCATATACAGGCTGTGCACCCGGATTATAGATACACGAGGGGGAGAGATTATATGCCAGAGAGCAATATAGAATTAGCAGGAAACAAGAATATTAAGACAAGCGAAGTAGAAAAATCAGTGGATACGCCGGCAGATTTTACAAGCCCGGAGGAGCTTTATAATGACCTTATAGAAAAAGTTAAAATGTACCATCCATCATCTGACCTTTCAGATATAGAACGTGCATATAAGGTTGCAAAGAAGGCTCATGAAGGCCAGTTTAGAAAGTCAGGTGAGCCATATATTATACATCCACTTTGTGTTGCTATTATATTAGCAGAGCTTGAACTTGATAAAGAGTCTATTATAGCTGGTCTTTTACATGATGTTGTTGAAGATACTGTTATGACAAGTGAAGATGTGGCAAAAGAATTCGGCGATGAGGTTGCACTTTTGGTAGATGGTGTTACAAAGCTTACACAGCTTAACTATCAGCATGACAAGATAGAAGTGCAGGCAGAAAACTTAAGAAAAATGTTTCTTGCTATGGCTAAGGATATAAGAGTTATCCTTATAAAGCTTGCCGACAGACTTCACAATATGCGTACAATGCAGTACCAGTCACCAGCAAAGCAGGTGGAAAAGTCCAGAGAGACTATGGATATATATGCTCCTATAGCACATAGGCTTGGTATATCTAAGATTAAGGTAGAATTAGATGATCTTTCCATGAAATATCTTATGCCTGATACTTACAATGACCTTGTAAAGCAGGTTGATATCAACAGACCGGGCAGAGAAGCATTTATAAAGAGTATAATAAAGGAAGTCGGTATGCATATAAGCAATGCCGGCATAGAAGCAGAGATAGATGGAAGAGTTAAGCATTTCTTCTCAATCTATCGAAAGATGGTTAACCAGAATAAGACACTTGATCAGATATATGACATATTTGCAGTGCGTATTAAGGTTGATACAGTTAAAGACTGTTATGCAGCTTTAGGTGTAATACATGAGATGTACAAGCCTATTCCAGGAAGATTCAAGGATTATATAGCTATGCCTAAGCCTAACATGTATCAGTCACTTCATACAACACTTATAGCATCCAATGGCCAGCCTTTTGAAGTACAGATAAGAACATATGAAATGCATAGAATAGCAGAATATGGTATTGCAGCTCACTGGAAGTATAAAGAAGGCAAAACAGGTGAGACAAACAAGAGTGAAGAGGCTAAGCTTAGCTGGTTAAGACAGATACTTGAATGGCAGAGAGATATGTCAGACAATAAGGAATTCTTATCATCTATTAAGAATGACCTTAATCTGTTTTCTGATTCGGTATACTGTTTCACACCTACAGGAGATGTAAAGACACTTCCGGCAGGTTCTAACCCTATAGACTTTGCTTACAGTATTCATAGTGCTGTAGGCAATAAGATGGTAGGTGCAAGAGTTAACGGAAAGCTTGTTAATATTGATTATGAGATAAAAAATGGTGACAGAATCGAGATTATAACTTCACAGAACTCAAAGGGACCAAGCCGTGACTGGTTATCTATGGTTAAGTCCACACAGGCACGTAACAAGATTAACCAGTGGTTTAAGCAGGAGCTTAAGGAAGACAATATAATAAAGGGTAAGGAGCTTATATCTAACTATTGTAAAGGAAAGGGTATAGTTCTTTCAGAGATAAATAAGCCTGAATTCGTAGAAAAGGCCTTAAGAAAATATGGCTATAAGGACTGGGATTCTATTATGGCTGCCGTTGGACATGGAGCTTTAAAAGAAGGGCAGATAGTCAATAAGCTTAATGAAGAATACTTAAAGACAAAGAAGTCTGAGATTACAGACAAGCAGGCACTTGAACAGATAGCAGCAAGTGAAAGCAAAGAAAAGGAGAAGGACAATAAAAAGGGCAAGGGTGGAATCGTTGTTAAAGGAATCCACGATGTTGCTGTCAGATTCTCAAGATGTTGTAATCCTGTTCCAGGTGATGAAATAGTAGGCTTTGTTACAAGAGGAAGAGGTATCTCAATCCACAGAACAGACTGTATCAACATACTAAACTTCCCGGCAAGTGAGCGTGCAAGACTCATAGAAGCAGAGTGGGAACAGACAGAAAACAAGGATGAGAAATACAGTGCTGAGATTAACATATTTGCAGGTAACAGAAAAGGTCTTATTGTTGATATATCAAGATTGTTTACAGAAGCTAACATAGATGTAAGATTCATGAACAGCCGTGTAAACAAGAAGAATATTGCAACTATTAACTTAGGATTTGTGGTATCAGGTAAGGAAGAGCTTAACAGACTTATCGACAAGCTAAGAAAAATAGATGGCGTCACAGATATTGAGAGAGCTACGGGCTGATAAAGACAAGTATCGGCAGAAAAGGTATTATCTGAATTCTGATAATGTAGAAGCTTGTGTGCGATGGATATAGCAATAGAGAATGTAAATAACAAATATAATGTGTAAAATATAGCATATAAATGTTACAGTTTAGAGCCGTTGTCGGGATTATTCTTGATAACGGCTTTTTGATAGCATATAATGATATTACGATGATATATAGATTCTTATAAATTGTGAAGCAATGGGTCCGAATGTATGCATCAATCGGTGGCAAATATTAAAAATAATAATATAAAGAAAAGGAAAAGTTATGTATAAAATAGATTCAAGAATATTAGGAATGGTAGGCACTAACTGCTATCTGTTATGTAATATGGATATTAAAGAGTGTGTTCTTATAGATCCAGCAGACAGCCAGGATGAGATAAGCAGAATGATAGATGAATCAGGATGCAGCCTTAAGGGAATATTGTTAACACATGGACATTTTGACCACATTATGGCAGCAGATGCCGTAAGAGATAAATATGATGTTAAAGTATATGCATCATGTGATGAGAAGAATACACTTGAACAGCCACATATTAATCTTGGTGAAGCATATGGGCTTAAGCTTTCAGTAAAAGCAGATGTATGGCATAAAGATGGCGAAATACTTAAACTTGCAGGCTTTGATATAGAAGCACTTCATACACCGGGACATACAGAAGGTGGAAGTTGTTATTATATAAGAGAAATAGGAGTGCTTTTTTCAGGAGATACATTATTCTGTGGCTCAGTTGGAAGAACGGATTTTCCTGGAGGTAGCATGAGTGAAATAGTGCGTTCAATAAAAGAAAAAGTAATGGTACTTCCTGATGATACGAAGGTATATCCGGGACACGGAGAAGGCACAAGCGTTGGTTATGAAAGAGAGAATAATCCGTTTCTGTGATGAAGAATTATCAATTTAGAATCGATTGATAAAATTTATATTTTATGTATATATAGACTAGACAGAATATTTAATATTGTGTGCAGGTAGTGTTTTTTGGGAAGCTGTATACAGAGAGGAATAATGATGATATATATTAAAATAGACGATAATACATTTTATGATGATGCCATAGTGCTGGTGCGTTCGTTCTATCCCAGAACAGAAGTTACAGCATATAAAGAAAATGATAATTCAAGAAATAATCCGAAAGATAATCATAAAGACAGTACAGAAGAGAATCTAAAAGATAATCATAAAGACAGTATAGAAGACGATTCAAAATATACATCAGTGGATATTATTGATACGATTATAGATATAAAGGTACCAGATGTTACAGGACTTAACAAAAGCCAGATGCATGATAAGTTCAAGTCATACCTGTATGATTATCTTAGTAAAAAGACTGGAAAGACACTTCCATGGGGATATCTTACGGGAGTGCGCCCAAGTAAGATAGCATATATGATGCTTGAAGATGGTGAAAGCGAAGAAACGATAAAAAGACATTTTATGGATAAGCATAAGGCAAGTGAGCAGAAAGCAGAACTTGCACTTAATGTGGCCAGAAAAGAAATGGATATATTGAATCGTATAGATTATAAAAATGGTTATAGTCTGTATATAGGAATTCCATTCTGCCCAAGTATATGCTTGTATTGTTCATTTTCATCATATGCACTAGGAGCCTATAAAGATTATGTTGACAGTTATCTTGATGCACTCATCAAGGAAATGACCTTTGTATCGGAAGCTATGAAGGGGAGAAGACTTGATACAGTATATTTTGGTGGTGGTACACCAACAACACTTAGTGCAGTGCAGCTTGACAGACTGATAACGGAGCTTAAAAGACTGTTTGATATAGATGGATGCCATGAATTCACAGTAGAAGCAGGTCGTCCAGATAGCATAACACTTGATAAGCTTAAGGTGCTTAAGAAACATAATGTTGGAAGAATCTCTATCAATCCACAGACGATGAATCAGAAAACGCTTGACCTGATAGGCAGGAAGCATACTGTAGAACAGATAAAGAATGTATACAATATGGCAAGAGAAGAAGGCTTTGATAATATTAATATGGATATAATACTTGGTCTTGTCGGTGAGGATGTTGACGAAGTAAAGCATACACTTAGCGAGATACAGGCTATGGATCCAGAAAGTCTTACAGTACATTCACTTGCCATAAAGAGAGCAGCCGCGCTTAATATATGGAGAGATAAGTACAAGCAGCTGTCAACAAAAAATACGGATGAGATCATAAGAATGACAGAGGAAACAGCAAAAAAGCTTGATATGGAACCATATTATATGTACAGACAGAAGAATATGGCTGGAAACTTTGAAAATGTGGGATATTCAAAGGAAGGTAAGGAGTGTATATATAACATACTTATTATGGAGGAAAAACAGACCATAATAGCATGTGGAGCCGGAGCAAGCAGCAAGGTTGTTTTCCATAATGAGTCGGATGATAATCATTCAGTAAGGATTGAGAGAATAGAGAATGTCAAGGATGTAAGGAATTATATCAGCAGAATAGATGAGATGATTGAAAGAAAGCGGGAATTCTTTAAAGATAACCAGTTCTAGGAAGATATAAAATATAACAGTTGTGAGTTTGTCAGATAAAGTACATAAGTGGGGCGAAGCATTAAGAAATATGTTCTTAATGTTTACGCCCCACTTATTGTTTAATATTTAATCGGGTAAATAACTATTGCAGCTTTTTTTTAATGGCCTCTCTTTTATCAATATCAATATCAAGTATGTCCATAGCTTCATCAGCAGATTTGCCAAGCTTTGTCATGATATTTTTAATGGCATCGATAGCTGCGGTTATACGTCCTTCTTCAAGCCCAGCGGAACGTCCTTCCTCAAGTCCAGCAGCACGTCCTTCTTCAAGTCCAGCAGTGCGGGCTTCTTCACGTAGAATCTCCATAACGCCTTCTTCATCGTATTCAAATATACTCACATCAATCACCTCTTCTCTATGCTTTATAAAGAAATAAGTAAAATTAACAACAGGCAATTCTGCTATGAAATCATATATATTCTAACATGTGGTCAAATATATAACAAGTGAGTTGTTACATCAGGTACATCATATGATAAAATGATCATAATATAGAATCATGCCTTGTTGTGTATATATGGGTAAAATCTGATAATAAAATGCTGTACTGAATCCAGTGTGATACATAAGAAATGTGTAATATAGAACTTTAATATAAGTATATAATACACATTCAAGACTTAATTAAGTATAGCTATACTATACAATGCTTGATTTTCAATGTCAATAGATAATAAATAAAAAACTTTTATTTATTATTAAATGATGATACAATATGAATATATTTGTATTGGAGATATAGAGTGTTAAAAGTTTCTGGAATGAGGGAAAACACATGATTAAAAAGAGAAGAAGGCTGGGAAAATGAATTCGGAAATATAAGCAGTATATACATTCCTGCAAAAGAATTCTATCTAACAGATACAATTAAATTATGGTAGGTTTCCGTTAAAACCAGTATAAAAAATATACCCACCAGTGTCTATGTATCAATACACATAGTTCACTGGTGGGTATTGTGCAAGGCATGTATATGATAGGTGATAGAAAATAGGAGAGAAGTATGCCGTTAGAAAAAGGTGGAAGAGCAGATAAACAGGGGAATAGTTATGAGATTAACTGTGTGATATACGAACTGCTTAAAGTTCTTGATGATGTGAATTACAGTGTTGTGATAGAAGCACTAGGGGAAGATGAAGTAGGGACAGACATACTTGTAACAGATATGTCTGGACACAGGGAACATCAGCAGTGCAAGTCAAGAAATGCAAGTAAAGAAAGCTGGAATATGTCAGACCTAAAGGCAAGAGGTATATTAGAAGCATGGAGAAAACAGCTTAACAGAGATAATAAGAGAAGAGTTGCGCTTGTAAGTCCGTTGGCATGTACATTTTTATATGATATGCATAAAAGAGCTGCCAATACAAGTGGTAGAGCAGAGGATTTTTATAAGATACAGATAGCAAAAAGCAGTACAGAGTTCAACAAATTTTATAAAAGTTTCTGTGAGGAGATGGGATTAAGAATAGAGCAGAAAAATACAGAAGCTGACAGGAAAGAAACAGATAAATGTCAGGACGAATGTAATGAGGATAATATTAATTATAAAAATGTTCTTAAAAGTATAGAGTATTTGAAAAGAATATCATATAAACAAATGTCTGAATATCAACTTAATGAGTTTATAAGCATGAATATACGTTACCGCTTTAGCAGCGATGAAAACAAAGTGTATAATGCCTTGGTTTCCTATGTCGTTATGGTGGATATATTATGGCAGGAGCTTACACAGCAGAAAATAACGGATTATCTTAATGAACAGGGGATAATATTCAGTCTTAGGGATGGAGATAAGAGAATTGCACCAAGAATAAAGGAGCTGAATGAAGAATATAAGGAAAAATTTATACCTTTAAAAAGTGGTTTCGTGCATAGAGAAGAAGCTGACGAATGTATACAGGCTATAGAGGCTGATAAACATATAATCATATCAGGAAGTGCCGGCTGTGGTAAGAGTGGCTGTGCAGAGGCAGTTCTTAAATACTGTGAACAAAAAGGAATTGTACATATTGCTATAAAGCTTGATGTAAGAATTCCTAATAGGAGCTGTGAAAAATGGGGTCGGGAACTGGGATTTCAGAATTCTATAGTTGATGCAATCCATAATATATCACAGAATGAAAAAGCAGTTATTATACTTGACCAGTTAGATGCACTCCGATGGACACAGGCTAATTCAGCGGAAGCTGTAACAGTGTGTATGGAATTAATCAGACAGGTGAAGTTCTTTAATGAAATACGTGATAAAAAGATAACAATAGTATTTGTGTGCAGAAGTTACGACCTTGAAAATGATAACAACATAAAGGGATTATTCAGAAAGCAGAATAATTCAGGTGCAGAAGCTTCACAGGATGATGAATGGAAAGTAATAAAGGTAGATTGTTTTAAAGAAGATACTGTAAAGAAAGTTGTTGGCAGTGAATATAATAAAATGTCTGCCAGGCTGAAAAATCTATTGAAAATACCTAGTAATCTGTATATATGGCAGCATCTGGATAAAGAAAGCTCATATGATGGATGTCTGACAACAAGCCATCTTATAGATAAATGGTTTGAGCAGATATGCATGAAGAGCAGATTATGTGGTATAGCAGAGCAATCCGTTTCTGAGGCAAAAACAGATATTGTAAACAGACTTGATAAAATGGGACGTTTATATGTGCCAAAACAGATACTTAAAATAGATGTAGCAACACTTGATTATCTTATATCGTCAGAACTTATAGTTGTGCAGGGGAACAAAGTAAGTTTCGTACATCAGTCGATACTTGATTATTTTATATCACAGAATATGCTGGAAAAATATTATGAAGGGGAATCAATAGAGGAGATTATTGGAGAGAAAAGCAGGCAGACTCCGACTAAAAGATATCAGGTGCAGATGTTTTTACAGAACATTTTAGAGCTTGACAGTGCAGAATTTATTGATGCAGGCGGAAATATGCTTGCTTCGGATAACATAAGATATTATATAAAGTATCTTTTTTATGAAATATTAGGACAGATAAATAATCCAGATGATAATATAACAACATTTATTATTGATAACTGCGACAGCGAAGAGTATGGAAGTTACCTTATCAGAAATACAATATATGGCAGGAAAGACTATGTAAATATATTACTTACTAATGAAATTATGGAGAAATGGTATAATATTCCTGATAAAAAAGAGATTGTTTTTAATCTGCTAATCAGTATGAGCATAGACCTTACAGAGGAGGCAGTGGAATTTATCAGAAAGCACGCATTTATAAGTAAAGAAGATGATGCGATGTTTATGAGGTGCTTCCATTATGATATAACACAGGAAAGTGATGCTGTGTTTGAACTTAGAATGATGTTTTACAAGCATTATCCGGAATTTGCAAAAGATGTCTATATAGACATAAAAAAGATGATGGATGGCTTTGAGAAAAGAACAGTAAGACTTATAGCCTTCTGGTTAAAGAGAAAGATAAATAGTAAGGGAAAATCATTGTATCATTATGAAGAAGACCTGATAAGTTCTGATGGTGAATATATTATAAAAAATGCAGATTATATTCTTGATGAGCTGCTTGGATGTCTTTCTAAGGAGAAAGGAAGATATATCAAATATAGTGACTGGTCATATAATCATGCATATATGGGGAATATTGAGAGGGTGAGTGTGGAGCTGGTGAAAAAGGCAGCAGTTGCACTTGCTGATAATTCGCCGGACACTTTCTGGCAGTATTTTGAGCCATATATGGGAATGGGATATGCTGTATACAATGAAATAATATTAACAGGACTTGCACACCTTCCGGTCAGATACAGCGATAGAATTATAGATTATATAACAGAAAGCTTTAATGATAATGTATTTGACTATACGAGCGGCGCAGATAATGAGCTGGAACTTGTTAAAAAAATGCTGCTAAAGCATACATCAGAATGTAGTGATGAAACATTTTCCAGACTTGAAAGCATAATATATTATTATGTGTCACCAGATGCACTGCAAAAGTATAAAAACAGAATAGAATACAATCAGGATAAAGAAATACGCCCTGTTTACTGGAGTTATTGGGGCGACCTGCAATATGAATTATTACATTGTCTGCCAGAAGAAAGAATAAGTAAAAAGAGCAGAGAATTAATACAAGTTCTTTGCAGGCGGTTTGATACAGTAAAAACCTGTTATGAAAATGATAATGACCATTCAGGCTGGGTAAAATCTCCGGTAGCAGGTAAAAAAATAAGCGCAAAACAATGGATAAGAATAATAACTAATGAGAAATTAAAAAACAGACAACATTCTAAATGGATATCTGTTAAAGGTGGTTTTATAGAAAGTTCATATGACACATTCATTCAAGACTTTGAACTGGAAGTAAAGCAAAATCCTGTTGAAATGATAGAACTTGTATTAAGTCATAAAGATGATATTCCGCAGGCATTTGTAGATGCATTATTTATGGGTGTAAATATGTCAGAGCAGCTTTCGGATGTAGACAGCAGTATTGTTGAAAGAATGCTGCTTGAATGTCCATGTGATATGGAAAGCCAGAGAGCTTCATATTTCTGTGGAATAATTGAGACATTAAGCAGTGTAAAGTGGTCAGAAGAAGTCCTTTGTGAACTTAAAAATATTGCAGTAAATCATCATAATCCTGACAATGATAAGCCTTGTGTTACAAGTCAGGATGATAAGGAGATGAAAAGCTGTCATATGCTTCAGAGTAATGCGCTTAACTGTGTCAGAGGAAGAGCGGTAAGAACTATAGGAAAACTTCTTGAAGATAATAAATCATTATACGAAGAATTTGCAGATATTATTGATAAGGCAGTAAGGGATGATAATGCCGCAGTGCGTTATGCTGCATTGTATGCTTTGTGGCCGGCATATAATATTGACAGACAGTGGGCAGAAGAAAGAATATTATATATATTTGAAAGGGATATCCGTACATTAAGCTTCTCAGGCTCAAAGAATGTGTTATTTTATCTTTATCCTAAATACAAGGAAAGAGTTATTGATATAATAAGTAAGGCTTATGAGTCAGATGATAAAAAACTAACTGATACAGCGAGCTATATGGTATGTGAATTCTATATAAGATATGATGAATTCACAGATATTATGAGTACACCAACGGATAAAAACGAGGAGCAGGTAAAAGCTATATTAGATATGGCGATAATGTATCTTGAAGTTGATAAATACCGTGAAGCTGCCAAGAAGATTATACTTGATTATAGGAATACAGATATAAATGTTGAATTTCCACTTTCGAAAATGTTTTATGACAAGTATATAGATGCAAAACGTGACAGACAATTCCTGCATGAATTCATAAAGACCAATCTTAGCAGAAGAATAGTCGATTCATTTATGAATTTTCTGACAGAAAGCGCCGTATCGGTTGTGGATTACTCAGATATAATAATAGAATTATGTGAAAATATTCTATCTATGGATAGTGACGAACTACAAAAACAGTGGGGCTTAACAACTTCAATCTCCGAGCTTATCATAACACTATACGATGAAACCTCTAACTCCAACATAACATCACAAAAAAAGACTGCCCAGAAATGTATGGACTTGTGGGATGTAATGTTTGAAAGACAAATCGGGGCAGTGAGAAGGATTAGTGAGGCGATGATGGAGAGGTGAGGACAACAATAATAATTATATTAACAAATGGATATTATAAATATAAAACAGGCTCTTTGGAGATGCTTGCAGCAATCCATGAATATCTATTTGGTGAGATATATGATTTTGCAGGAAAAGTGAGAAATGTAAATATTGCGAAAGGAAACTTTCGATTTGTACCAGTGATGTATTTACAGGCTGCAATAGAAAATGTTGAGAAGATGCCACAATCAACATTTGATAAAATTATTGAAAAATATGTTGAGATGAATATAGCACATCCTTTTCGTGAAGGTAATGGGCGAAGCACCAGAATATGGCTTGATTTAATTCTGAAGAAAGAGTTGAACAAAGTTATTGATTGGAGTCTTGTAGATAAGGAAGACTATCTTTTGGCAATGGAAAGAAGCCCAATCAGAGATATTGAAATAAAATATATTTTGAAGCAGGCTTTGACAGATAAAGTTGACGATAGAGAAGTTTATATGAAAGGTATAGATCATAGCTATTATTATGAAGGTTATGTAATATATAAAGCTGAGGATTTGTAGAGATATACTCCTACAGCCACCGCATATTCTTATGTAATTGGTTGTTTTATGAAATGTTTCAGAAGGAGCGTCTTCCCGCTTCCTATTTGCTGACCGAGCAGAATGGTAGTTCCCATTGCAAAACTGCTTATAAGATTAGTTAAAGTAGTCATAATCTGCGAATCTGTTGATACTGCCGGTACATCAGCAGAAGAAGCAAATTTACCGACGACGAGCAGATCAATTGCAGCATACATTGCCTGCAGGAATAATGCTGATAATACAGGAAATGCAAATAAGACTAATGGCTGTAATATTTTTCCTTCTGTAAATGATGAGTTTTTACTCATTGTAATCCTCCTATATCTGAATAAATAAGTTAAAAAACTGGACAAGAAAGCAGATATCTCAATCTGCCATCTTATCCAGTAATTGTTTCTAAGTGAACAAATCACCATCCGATGTAAACTGTAAATTACACTAAACAAATTCGTAACTGTCAAATGTTTAGAAATAATAACATTGTATTTGGTAAAAAGAGAGAGAAAGAGACAGCTTTTGCAGACAGTTACTGCGTTTGCGGCTTTTATACAATCCTAAATTATCATGCAATGCATCTGTAAGATCTGTTCTTGTATAGTTAGGTATATATCCATAATCATAAACTTTCCTGACATTCATTTTGCGTAGGATGTTTATGATTTCTTCACATGTGTAGCTATTATCAAACTTTTCAATTATTTCAGTACTTCTTTTTCCATCCTGTTTAACATCCTGTATTACATGATAAGCTATCATACTATTCATACATAAATCTCATATATTAAAGTCTTTTATGAAATGAATTATATTAATTGTGATGTAAATATAATATAAAAAACAATGAAAACAATTATTGGTTCGAGAAAGTTTAGAATTGTCGAACATTTGTCTTTTGCTCGAAAAAATTAATAGCTACATATAAAATTTTTTAAAAGGTAATATCATATAATAGTGATTGATGTGTATAAATTCCAGTACTTGACAATTACAAATTGTATGCTTATACTTTTTACGATATTATAAATGATTATCATGAATGACAAGAGTGATTTTATGTGAAGAATTTGATTATGTATTTGGAGAAAGTATCACATATAAATCATATATGAGAATCTAACAAATGAAGTGGAGGGACAAATGAAAGTAGTATTATTAGCCGGCGGTTTTGGAACAAGAATAAGTGAGGAAAGTCAGTTTAAGCCAAAGCCAATGATTGAGATAGGTGGTAAACCAATACTTTGGCATATTATGAAAGAATATTCATACTATGGTTTTGATGAATTTATCATATGTGCAGGTTATAAGCAGTATGTGATAAAAGAATGGTTTGCTGATTATTTCCTTCATAACAGTGATATTACATTTGACTTTACAAATGGTAAAGATGACATGATTGTTCATGAGCAGCACTGTGAACCATGGAAGGTTACTGTAGTTGATACAGGACTTAACACTATGACAGGTGGAAGAATCAAGAGAGTCCAGAAGTATGTAGGCGATGAACCATTCCTTATGACTTATGGAGATGGAGTATGTGATGTTGATATATCAAAGCTTGTAGATTTCCATAAGAACCATGGCAAGATTGCTACACTTACAGCAGTTATGTTAGAGCAGCAGAAGGGCGTGCTTGATATCGGTGGTGACAATGCAGTTAAGTCATTCAGAGAGAAGAGCCACATGGATGGAGCTCCAATCAATGCCGGATATATGGTGTTAAATCCAGAAATATTTGACTATATTGAAGGTGATGATACAGTCTTTGAGAAGGAACCACTTGAAAAGCTTGCAAAAGAAGGACAGCTTATGTCATACATGCACAAGGGCTTCTGGCAGTGCATGGATAACAAAAGAGAGATGGATATGCTTGAGAAGTATCTTGCCACAGGAACAGCTCCTTGGAAGAAGTGGTAAATTCACAGGTGGCAGATTATATAGAATTATATAAGATGAATATTTATATGTTTTAAGATAGTTGATAAGCAGAAAGGTTATATACAAAGATGGATTTAAGCTTTTATAAAGGAAAGAAAGTCCTTGTAACAGGACATACAGGTTTTAAGGGTTCATGGCTCTGCAGGATACTTGTAAAGGCAGGTGCCCAGGTAACAGGATATTCACTTGTACCACCTACAACACCTAATCTTTTCTCTATGGCAGATGTAGAGAACAACATAAACTCAGTAATAGGAGAGATAAGAGATCTTGAACATTTAAAGAAGGTGTTTGAAGAAACACAGCCAGAAATAGTGCTTCACCTGGCAGCACAGCCAATCGTAAGGGATTCTTATAAAGACCCTGTATACACATATGAGACTAATGTCATGGGTACAGTGAATATATGTGAATGTGTAAGGCTTAACCCATGTGTAAAGTCATTCCTTAACGTGACAACAGATAAGGTATACCACAATAACGAATGGGCATGGGGCTACAGGGAAAATGAACCTCTGGACGGATATGACCCATATTCTAACAGCAAGTCATGTTCAGAGCTTGTAACACACAGCTATATCAATTCATTTTTTAATGATATGGATGTTGCAGTATCAACAGCAAGAGCTGGCAATGTTATAGGTGGTGGTGATTTTGCCAATGACAGAATCGTTCCGGACTGTGTAAGGGCTGCTGTAAAGAAAGAGGATATAGTTGTCCGTAATCCACATTCAACAAGACCATACCAGCATGTCTTAGAACCACTTGCAGCTTATCTTATGATAGCCATGAAGCAGTACGAAGATAAGAAGTATGCAGGCTTTTATAACGTAGGTCCGGATGAGAGTGACTGTATAACAACAGGAACACTTGTTGATACATTCTGTAACAAGTGGGGAGAAGGACTTAAGTGGATAAACAAGTATGACGGGGGTCCACACGAGGCTAACTTCTTAAAGCTTGACTGTTCTAAGTTAAAGACGACATTTGGCTGGAAGCCAAGATGGAACTTTGATATGGCTATAGAAAAGTCAGTAGAATGGTCAAAGGTATATGCATCTGGTGGAGACGTTGTTGCATGTCTTGATAAGGAAATTGATGAATTCTTTAATGATTAAGCTAAAAAGATATATTATTAGCTTTCTTTCGACCCCGACATCAATATATTATCTTAGAAATAAAAATGCGGAAATATAAAAATTTTGGAATATAACAAATATAGAATGGAGAAAAGTATGTTTGAAAACAAGAACGAATTAGAAGCAAGAGAAGAAATTCTTGGGATTGTTGATGAATACTGCAAGAAGTATCATAACCAGAAAAAGTATAAGGAAGGGGACAGAATTCCTTATGCAAGCCGCGTATATGACAGCAAGGAAATGATGAATCTTGTAGACTCAGCACTTGAGTTCTGGCTTACATCAGGACGTTACACAGATGAGTTTGAAAAGAAGCTTGGCGAATATCTTAATGTAAAGTATGTATCAGTAGTAAACTCAGGTTCATCAGCTAATCTTAACGCATTTATGGCACTTACATCACCACTTCTTGGTGACAGAAGAATAAAGAGAGGCGATGAGATAATAACAGTAGCAGCAGGCTTCCCAACAACAGTAACACCAGCTATCCAGTATGGTGCTGTTCCAGTATTCGTAGATGTTACTATTCCACAGTATAACATCGATGTAACAAAGCTTGAAGAAGCTTACTCAGATAAGACAAAGGCAGTCATGATAGCACATACACTTGGTAATCCTTTTGACTTATCAGCAGTAAAGGAATTCTGTGATAAGCATAATCTCTGGTTAGTAGAGGACAACTGTGATGCACTTGGTTCTAAGTATACAATCAATGGTGAAGAAAAGTTCACAGGTACAATCGGTGATATCGGAACAAGCAGCTTCTATCCACCACATCATATGACAATGGGTGAAGGTGGTGCTGTATACACAAACAATGCACTCCTTAACAAGTGTATCCGCTCATTCAGAGACTGGGGACGTGACTGCGTATGCCCATCAGGAAAGGATAACCTCTGCGGACACAGATTCGATAAGCAGTATGGAGAACTTCCATTAGGATATGACCATAAGTATGTATATTCACACTTTGGATATAACCTTAAGGCAACAGATATGCAGACAGCAGTAGGCTGTGCACAGCTTGAGAAGTTCCCTTCATTCGTTGAAAGAAGAAGACATAACTTTGACAGATTAAGAGCAGCACTTGCAGATATCGAAGATAAGGTAATACTTCCAGTACCATGTGATAACTCAAGACCAAGCTGGTTTGGTTTCCTTATCACAGTAAAGGAAGGAATAGACAGAAAGGCAGTTGTAGAGTATATCGAAAACCACGGAGTACAGACAAGAAACCTTTTTGCTGGAAATCTTATAAAGCATCCATGCTTTGATGAGATGAGAGCAACAAAGGAAGGCTACAGAGTAGTAGGAACTCTTGACAACACAGACAGAATTATGAGAGATACATTCTGGGTAGGTGTATATCCAGGAATGACAGATGAGATGATAGATTATATGGCTAAGACTATAAAGGAAGCTGTTAATCAGTAGTCTGTTATATATTAAAAATAAATAATATTATAATCCAGACAGTATATTTAATGTCTGGATTATAATGATATAAGGGTATATATTGATATGGGAAAAATGATATACGGATTTATAGAAAAAATATACATGTTTTTTGTTGAATTGCTTTTTAAGATTATAAGAAAGGATTTAACAGATAAAACCAGACAGACATTTAAAGAATTTCTACAGTTTGGATTAGTAGGTGTATCTAATACAGTAGTATCATATTTACTTTATGTTGTAACGCTTGTTCTTGTTTCTAAAAGTGGAGTGACATTTGATTATATTATAGCCAATGTAGTTTCATGGGTACTTAGTGTTCTTTGGTCATTTTATTGGAATAATAAGTTTGTGTTTAAGAAAGAAGAAGGCGAACATAGAAATATATGGGCAGCATTATTTAAAACATATGTGTCATATGGTTTTACAGGATTGATATTAAATAATGTTTTATCAGTTATATGGGTTTCAGTATTACATGTAAGCAAAATGATTGCACCGATTATTAATCTTATAATCAACATCCCAATTAACTTTTTCTTAAATAAGATATGGGCTTTTGGTAAAAAGTAGTAAAATAAGATATATTTGAAAGGTATGGGTACAATTTATATGAAAAGAGCTGTAATAACAGGACCAACAGGTTCTATAGGTATTGCTTTGATTAATGAACTTGAAGCTAATGGTATTGAAGTTGTTGCTGTTGTAAGACCTGGTTCTAAAAGAGCTGACAGAATAAAAGAAAGTTCTTTAGTAAAATGTGTTAAGTGTGATCTTTCTAATCTTGATAAATTGCCAGAATTAATACCGGATGGAGCAGATGTATTTTATCATTTTGGATGGGATGGAACATTCGGAGACAGCCGTAACAACATGAAAGGACAGAACCTAAATGTTAAATATGCACTTGATGCTGTAGAAGCTGCCTCAAAGCTAGGATGTAAAACATTCGTAGGAGCAGGCTCACAGGCAGAATATGGAAGATTTGAGGGAAAACTTAATGGAAGTACCCCAACATTTCCAGAAAATGGATATGGAATAGCTAAATTATGCGCAGGTCAGATGACACGTATAATGTGCCAGCAGAAAGGAATTAAGCATATCTGGACGAGAATACTCAGTATATATGGACCATATGATGGCGAAAAAACAATGGTAATGAGTACGATAGACAGACTTCTTAAAGGAGAAGTTCCTTCATGTACGAAGGGCGAGCAGATGTGGGATTTTCTGTATTCAAAAGATGCAGCACTGGCTATGAGACTGCTTGGTGAGAAGGGTATAGATGGAAAAATATATTGTATAGGAAGTGGACAGGCAAGACCGCTTAAGGAATATATTAATATAATGGGAGAAAGCATAGATAGTACGATCCAAATAGGATTCGGGGATATACCTTATAGTCCTAATCAGGTTATGTATCTGTGTGCAGATATAGAAGATTTAAAGGCTGATACTGGCTTTGAACCACAATATACATTTGAAAAGGGTATTGTAGAGACAATCCAGTGGTGCAGACAGCAGAATAATAAATAATATACGTAAGAAAAAGACTGTTAGTTATCTGACAGTCTTTTTTTGTACACTAATGAATCTGTATTGTATTAAAAATAATATACAAAAAGTGGTGTTTATTATAATTATAGTGTATAATAGCTGTAAATAAAAAGATATAGATACAGTATATCATAAATATACTAGTAAAGATACGTGTTTGATAGTAATACTTTATTTACACATTATAAAATAATAATAGAATTGTCATGATTATGGAAAGGAGATTATTAATATGTTAAAGGATTGGAATAAAATGGAATTGCCATCAGATGAAGAGATTGAAAACAGACTTAAAGCAGCAAGAGATAAGCTTGTTAAACAGCAGATCATGATGAAAGAAAAAAAGCTTCCGGTTATTGTTTTGTTTGAAGGATGGGGTGCAGCTGGAAAAGGAAGTGTTTTAGGAAAAGTAATAAAAAATATAGATCCAAGATTTTTTAAGGTTGCAGTCATGGATGAACCTACAGATGAAGAGAAAAGAAAACCATTTTTATATAGACATTTTATAAAAATTCCAGAGACTGGAAAGTTCGTTTTTATGGATAGTGGATGGATGTCAGAGGTTACAAGACAGAAGTTAAGAGGAGAATTATCAGACGAACAGTATAATAAGAGAGTAGAAAGCATTAAAAGATTTGAACGGCAATTAACAGATAATGAATATCTGCTTCTTAAGTTTTTCTTTGATATAGATAAAAAAGAACAAAAAAAGCGGCTTAATAAGCTTAAGGAAGATAAGAATACAAAGTGGCGTGTAAGTGAGCACGATAAATGGCAGAATAAGCACTATGATGAATGTCAGATTGTTTATGATCAGTATCTTTGTGATACTAACCATTCAAGTGCACCATGGTATCTGGTTAATGCAAAGGATAAAAAATGGGCACAGCTGCAGGTGCTTGAAACAATCGTTCAGGGTATAGATACAGCATTTGCCAATAGTGCATTGTCAGTTCCATTGCTGCAGAATGCATTTCCACTTAAGCCTATTCATAAGCTTTCAGAGGTTAATCTTGATAAGAGCCTTTCGGACGAAGAATATGAAAGACTTCTGGGCATGTATCAGAAAAAGCTTGGAGAACTTCATAATGAATTATATAAAAAGAAGATTCCTGTTATCATAGCTTATGAGGGCTGGGATGCCGCTGGAAAGGGAGGCAATATAAGAAGGATAGCAGAGGCGCTTGATCCAAGAGGATATGAAGTGCATCCTATAGCAAGTCCTGAGCCACATGAGAAAGCAAGGCATTATCTATGGCGGTTCTGGAACAGGCTGCCAAAGACAGGACATATAGCAATATTTGACAGAACCTGGTATGGAAGAGTTATGGTTGAAAGACTTGAGGGCTTCTGTAGTGTAAATGACTGGCAGAGAGCATATGTTGAGATTAATGAGTTTGAGAAGGAGCTTTCAGACTGGGGTGCAGTTATAATAAAATTCTGGGTACAGATTGATAAAGATACACAGCTTGAAAGATTTAAGGACAGGGAGAATACTCCTGAAAAACGCTGGAAGATAACAGAAGAAGACTGGCGAAACAGAGAAAAGTGGGACAGCTACGAGGAGGCTGTTAATGAGATGCTTTTAAAGACTAATACAGCTTATGCCCCTTGGCATATATTGGAATCCAATGATAAAAAGTATGCCAGAATTAAGGCATTAAAGACAGTTATAGAAGCACTTGAGGCAAGACTTTAGAGGATATACAGGACATACATGTTGAATAACAAATCTAATCAGATAGTGTCAAATGACCTATGAAAAAACTAAAAGCGTACAGGGAGATGTTATATGGATTACTTATCTCACAATGTAGCAGTTAATCTTAATAGAATAAGGACATCTAAGGGAATGAGTCTGGATGCTGTGTCAGAACAGACAGGAGTAAGCAAAAGCATGCTTGCACAGATAGAAAAAGATGCTGCCAATCCATCGTTAGGTACACTTGGAAAGATTGCAAGTGGACTAAGAATAGAATTTCATGAGCTTATAGATACACCACCTATGGAGTCTTGTCTTGTTGATATCAAAGATATGATCCCGACTAAAGAGTCTGAAGGAAAGTATACAGTGTGGACTTGTTTTCCATATGAAGATAATCATCTTTTTGAGATATACAGGATAAATATTGAAGCTGGTAATGAATATGTAAGTGGTGCTCATGGAGAGAAAACCAGGGAATATATAAGCGTATTTAATGGACAGCTTACAATTGAGTGCAATAATGATATACAGATAGTAGAGTGTGGGCAGGTGTATCGGTTTGAAACAGATAAGGTTCATACATATAGAAACGAAACAGATGAGAGGTTAGAGCTTCTATGTGTATTTATGGATTATCATTAAATGCATATTATGTCCAATATAATGCACAAATGATTGCAATAAAAGATGAAAATATAGATTAAATAAAATTAATATAAAAAAATAGAACGATAAATAATTAAAAATATGCATAAAAATACGGTTTTAACAGATGATTAACTAAATATTGTAAAAAATATCTGCAAAAAACTTTTTTGTGGTGAAAAAAATCCAATTTTTGCATTTTTTTAAATACAGTGTTGACATCCAATATATTATATGTTAATGTATCAATGTCAAATAAATAGAACGAATTAATTAAGGCAAAGGCGCCATTACAACTAACAGGTTGTTCGCCTTTGCCTTTTTTATTTTCGTTATTATAAGAATGCATTTGTTGACACTGCTTAAGTAACCAACTATTTATTAACACATTTATTGACAGATGTGAGAAAAAACAATTTTTGGATACGTACCAAAGGGTACGCAGAAAGGAGTCAATTATGAAATTAAAGGATACAGGATTAACAGCACAGGATATTAAGGACAAAGTAAGTAAGTATATGATTGATACATATGAAAGATTTGACTTTGTTGCTGAAACAGCTAAGGATATGTATATATATGATGAAAATAAAACACCATATCTTGACTTTTATGCAGGTATTGCGGTAAATAGCGCAGGCAGCTGTAATGAGAAGGTTGTTGCTGCTGTTAAGGATCAGGTTTCAGATATAATGCATACATTTAACTATCCATATACAATCCCTCAGGCATTGCTTGCTGAGAAAGTATGTGAAACTATTGGAATGGATAAGATATTTTATCAGAATTCAGGTACAGAGGCTAACGAAGCTATGATTAAGATGGCTCGAAAGTATGGTATTGAAAAGTATGGACCAAACAGATATCATATTGTAACAGCAAAGGATGGCTTCCATGGAAGAACATTTGGTGCTATGTCTGCAACTGGTCAGCCAGGTAATGGATGTCAGATTGGTTTCGGTCCTATGGCATATGGTTTCTCATATGCACCATATAATGATCTTAAAGCGTTTGAGGATGCCTGCACAGAGAACACAATTGCTATTATGATTGAACCAGTACAGGGCGAAGGTGGTGTACATCCTGCTACTATGGAATTCATGACAGGCTTAAGAAAGTTCTGTGATGAACATGAGATGTTACTTCTTATTGATGAGGTTCAGACAGGCTGGTGCAGAACTGGTGCTGTAATGTCTTATATGAATTATGGTATTAAGCCAGATATCGTATCTATGGCTAAAGCACTTGGAGGTGGTATGCCTATCGGAGCTATATGTGCAACAGCTGAGGTTGCAAAGGCATTTACTCCTGGTTCACATGGTACAACCTTTGGTGGACATCCAGTATCATGTGCAGCAGCTCTTGCAGAGGTTAATGAACTTCTTGACAGGGATTTAGCTGGTAATGCAAAGAAAATGGGAGATTATTTCAGCGCTAAGTTAGAAACATTGCCTCATGTTAAGGAGGTCAGACATCAGGGCTTATTAGTTGGTGTTGAGTTTGACGATACTATCGGTGGAGTAGATGTAAAGCATGGATGCTTTGACAGACATCTTCTTATTACAGCAATCGGAGCACATATTATCCGTATGGTTCCACCTCTTATAGTATCAGAGGAGGATTGTGATAAGGCATATGAGATTATCAAGGAAACAGTAGAAAGCCTTAGCACAAAATAGGCACAGATAGTGGATATTGTATAGCTGTAACTGGATAGATTTGTTATCCCCCGCCGGTAAAAAACTTACAGGTGGGGGATTTCTTATTTTTATTATTTCTATTATTTTCTGTTTGATTATATTAATTCATAAGCGATTCTTTCAGAACCGTCTTTAACATATATAATTCCACATTTTTTAAAGCCATTTTTCTCTATAACGTGTTGCATGATTTTATTGTCGTGATGAGTATCTATTCTTAAGTGAGGTATCTGTTCCTTACAGTAATTAACAGCGATTTCAAGTATACCGTGAATAGTTCCGTCACCAGCAATTCTGTGGATTGTGCCGTAAGGTTCATCAGAGAGCCATTGTCCGTTGTCAATTATATGATATGTAGAATCATCTCCAATATGGAAATAAAATACTGCGTGAATGCCGCCGCCTGATTCAATTACATACATTTGATGGTTGGAAATATCATTGTCGATAGTTTCCTCAGAAGGATTGTTATTCTTCCATTGGTCAGGATTACCGTGTTCAGCCATAAATTGTCTTGCGTAAGCGTAGATTTCCATAATGCGTGTTTTATCATTGACCGTAGCTTTTCTTATAGTTGTCATCATAGTTACCCTCATTTCTTTTATTATTTATTTAATGATTATAGTTATTTTGATAGTTATTTTTTACAGTCAGCTACGAATTGTTCCGTGTTCATTGTAACTATACGATTTTCATAGAATTTTACTCCTGTTAAATGTATTAATAAGCTCATATAGTTCATATAAGGTAATATTTATTTATAGTGTATACAGAACACATTTGTTAAGTATATATAAAATTATAATTAATTTATTAAATATTATAGCATATATTTGGTGGTTTTGTCTAAAATTGGTTAAAAGTTATAAATTTTACTTAAATGATATGGCGGTATGGAACGAACTGGGGATTATTCTTGTTGGAAAAAATGGAGATAAATGTATGGGCCAATATAAAAACATTGGAAGAGAATATACAGGATTGCATAAAAGAAGCATATAATCTTCATTATGAAATGAAAAAGATGCGAACTATGCCGAAAAATGCTAAAATAGTTGCAGAGTATTTATTGTATCTGGCTGATAACATAACAGAATTTAATAATCCAGAGGAACAATATCATGTGTTAATGGATATAGAAGATTTTCTGCTATACAAACAGCATTTTATAAATAATCTTGATAAGATACAAAGAAAACATTACTGGAAAGGTTAAAGAATAATGGCAGTAATAAATATATTAGAAGATGATGAAGTTATAAGGGGACAGTTATCACAGCTTCTGCGTGATAAGGGGTATGAGGTTATAGAAAGTGCTGATATCAGTGGATTTAATAAAATTGATAGGGAAAATACAGACTTATACCTTTTAGATGTGTATTTACCAGACGGAGATGGATTTAGTGTATGCGAAAAGCTTCGCAGTGAAGGCTGTGTGACACCGGTTATATTCTTAACTTCGTGCGATGATGAGGACAGCATAACAAAAGGGCTTGATATAGGCGGTGATGATTATATAACGAAGCCTTTCAGAGTATCTGAGCTTTTATCAAGAATAAGTGCCAATTTAAGAAGACAGGCTATGCTTGATAAAAGTATTTCCAATATGGATAAAAGCAATTCTAATATATATACATTAGGTTCGCTTGTTATTAATTTTGATAATCTTACAATAAAGAAAGCTGCGAAGGATATACAGTTATCACCTACAGAATTTGCATTATTAGAGATACTTGTATGTAACCGCGGTCTTATTGTGAGAAGAGAAGTATTTTTTCAGAAATTATGGGACAGGATGGGAACATTTGTTGAGGATAATACTTTGACAGTAACAGTGAGCAGGTTAAAGACCAAGCTTGGGAAAATGGATAATTCGGACAAGAATTATATAGATACTATAAGAGGAGTTGGATACAGATGGAGAGAGCGTTAAAAAAGAGATTATATGTGTATACAATAGGTATGGTTCTTGCAACTGTGGTGGTAGTATCAGTTATCACAATATATTATGAATACAGGGTAAGATATATGGCGACAACACTGTATGGGGCTAATAAAGAGGCAGGCAAACAGCTTCTGTACATATTATTTTATGGAAGACAGGGCAACACAGTTACAGCAGATTATTCGGCTATATTGCAGGAGGCAGGTTATACAAGAAATGGTGCGTGGTATATGTTCTTATATGGTGGGGAATATATTCCATTTGCTGTAATTATTGGAATTATGGTTATACTGCTTGCCTTTGCAATATATAATATTGTAAAAATCGGACATAATGATGTGTACTCATATATGAATAAATTAAAGGAAGATAATGAGAATATATCAAAAGAACTAGACACTTACAGAACATATATGGAGAAGCGTAACAGACAGTTACAGGATTTTACGGAAAATATAGCACATCAGATAAAGACACCGCTTACGGCACTAAGCCTGTCGCTTGATATGATAGAGGAACAGCTTAATGCAAGGAAGACAGATGTACAGCTTAATTCTTATATATCAGATGCACAGTCAGAAGTGGTTTCTGGGAAAGCTCTGACAGATACAGGGCTATCCAGTAATGAAAAGCTTATTAGTAATCTTGGTGAATGTTTCAGGCAGACTTACAGGATAAGGGATTTTATCACAAGGCTGTTGAAATTAAGCAGAATGGAGTCGGGGAAGATTGTATTAACAGAAGATGATATTAATGTTAATGAATTTATTAATGAGGTCATATCAGAAGTCCCTGTTGTTAATAACTGTAATATAACTTCATATTGTGATGATGAAGATTATTTTATTAATGCAGATGAGGAGTGGCTGTTGGAAGCATTTATTAATATTGTACAGAATTGCAGTGAAGAAGCTGAAAATGTGGATATAAATGCCGTATGCAATGCTGATAAGTGTATTATAACAATAAAAGATGATGGCAAAGGAATAGCAAAGGATAAGCTTGACAATATATTTAACAGGTTCGAGAGTGGAAAAAGCTATAATTCCCTTCATACAGGAATAGGACTTAATCTTTCAAAGCTTATAATTGAGGCACATCACGGAAGCGTAAGCGTAAATAATAATGAAGACGGCAGGGGAGTAAGTTTCAGGATAATTATACCTAAATATAATATGAAAAGGAAAGCAAAATAGTAACTATACCAATATAATAACGATTGTAAGATTGCTGTAAGATTCACAGGGTATTCTAGTTATAACATAAAAGAAAGGAGTGGCTGATATTAATATCAGAGTAATGACGTGAATATTCTAAAAATAACATTTAAAAGCGTAAAAAGAAGATACAGGCAGATTATAAGAGCGGCACTTACAACATTATTTGCAGTATTTTTTGTAACAGCAGTTCTTATATTTCAGGAAAATATGTATCAGTGGCAGATGCAGTCCAATAAAGACACATTTGGCGACTGGTTTATCATGGATATAGGAAGCAGGCAGCCGGATAGTAATCTTACAGACCACATTTATATTGAACAGCCGGTAAAGGTGTCAAGAAGCGTTAATGTTCTTAACGATGACTGGCAGAGTACAGGTTTTTATGTAGGAAGCTTTTCATCAGAGTTTCTTGTACAGTCACATATAAAGCTTGATGAGGGAAGACATCCAGAAAATAGTGATGAGATAGCAATGGACTGGAACACACTTCTGACACTCGGTTATAAAGGTGAGATTGGTGAGAGTATTAATCTTAAATATTATGACAATAACAGCATAGGTAATAAAGAGAAAAGAAACGAAAAGACTTATACACTTGTTGGTATATACAGAAATTATACTAATATATGGAATAATGGAAAGCAGATACCATCAGCAGTTGTAGTGGACAGTGAATTATCACAATTTAATTATGATACACGTTCGGTGTTCTTATATCCTATAAAGTCTTCAATTAAGACTGATGACTATAAAGCAGTGTTTGACTCTATAAAGGAGAAGACATCAAAGAGTTATACATACAATTCAGGTGTATATGATTATAAGCCTTGGGGTTCAACAAGCATATATATTTATATGTATTTAATAGTTATGGCAATAGGAATAACAGCACTTTCTTACCAGCTTATTGAGTATAAGAATACAAGAAAGGCATCTTATAAGAAATATGCTTCCTTAGGTGCAGACAGTTCACAGCTTAGAAGAATGTATATTATTGAAAATGCTTTGATAATAGTTCCAGCAGCATTGATAGGAATAATTACAGCATTTTTGGCTGGAGGAGTTGTAGGAGGCATACTTGAAAGAAAGGCAGGATTTTCATTTTATACAATTAATGCTTCTATTGTGTTAAAAAGTATTGCTTCTGTTGTAATAGCAGTTGTAGTTGAGGAGATAGTAGGACTGTTATCTAATGTTACGGATACAGTTAAAGAGAAGTGTCTTAAGGCAGGAAGCAAAAAGCAGATAGTAAATATTGAGGTTCGTAATAAGAATACATCAGGCAGAAAATCCAAGCTTAAGGTATCTAATGTAAGCCGTGTAATTACAAGCAGGCTTATGAAACGAGATGGTGTAGGAATGATAATAGGTGTAAGGTTATTTTCACTGTTTATCTGTGTTGTACTTGTATTCAGTGTTTTGAAGATAACTACATCATTTGATAAATATAAGAAAAATAATTCACTTCCTGATATATATGGGTATCTGGATGTACCATCATCTAATTATAGAACTGATATGATATATATATCTTACCTTAAAGATTTTGATAACTATCCAGATAAGTCGTTAAATATGGACGAATTTACACAGGATGATCTTATCAATAAAGAATACAACAGCAGGAACAGATATAATATTCCGTATGATGAATTACGCCAGTTGATATTAGATAATGGTATGACAGCATTATTTACATCTATACCATATCATTCGCCAGATAGAATTATAAAGTCTAACTGTGCAATAATGAATTCACCTTTGGCTAAAGATGGTAATAATAGTCTTATAGAAGGTGTGTCATCTGATGTTATAGATGGTTTAAATGAAATACCGGGTATAGTTTCAATTGATTATTCTATATTTGAGTCAGAAAGAACGTGGTACTGGGATAACCAGGACTATCATAAGATGGGAATTGACAAGATTATAGCTGCACAGAAGGCTTCATCTATAGCTAAAACTATGAAAGATCCGACTTATGGAAGCCGGTATGTATTTGCAACAGAATATGTAAATCCAACAAAGGAAATATATGATATAGCAAGCAAATATATTGATAAATCCAATATTAATTATGATGACTTTGCAAGTGGAAAGCAGGTTATAGTATTTATACAGGATAACTGTGATGGTGATTATGATGATACATTAAAAGCTGGTGATACATTATATTATAATTATTATAATGTTCCATTTGGACAGTGTAATAAAGCAGGGTATATTACATCAAGCAATGCAGTATATCCATATGATATTCCATTTTTCAATAAATATAATAATAGTGGAAAAATTGATTTACAGGTAGAACTAAAAGATGAGGATAACCCTGATACAGCAAGTACAACATATAGTTTCGCACAGACTGATTTAGAGGTGGAAACAATGTTTGGTGCCTGTGTAGCACCTAAGGTGGCAGCAGTTATTAAAGTTACAGATGAGGTTAAGGAAGACTTTAATGGTATAATGCCAGATTATGGTTATTACACAGCACTTGCAAGCACGGAACTTGCTAAGCAGGAGGTAGATAACCAGAAAGACCTTATGCTAAGAATTACGGGAGAAGAACTGACAGACGGAATAGATTTTAAATTACAGTATAATCAGATAAAGATAGATTACGACCTTTCATCAACATTTTCTGCTACTAACAACAAAGTCGCACTTTACCTTAAGAGCAATAATATTACTTATAAGTCAAATGTTGACAGCAAGAATGTATACAGAACGCAGCTTGTTAATAACATACTGCAATATGGAATAACTATAATGGCGGTAATAATTATCCAGCTTCTTATAATGGCAATAATTATAAGAAACAGGATAGAAAGCAGACGCGGCAAGTTCATTCTTTTTAGAAAAATGGGGATGACAAGAGGGAAGTTACTTGGAATATGTATGCGTGAAGCACTCAGGGAATCATTGTGGTGCATAGTAACACTTCCACTTATGCTTATATTGGAAGTGCTGATATATTCAAGTAATATAAGAAAATTATAGTTATAATTAAGCAATGTAAGTGGCTTGATAATTAATAGTTATTGTTAAGTAATGTAAGCGGCTTAATAATAAATGTTACTGAACAAAGTAAGCAGTATAGAAAGATTGTTAAATTAATTATGTGTCGAATTAGAGATATAGAAATGGAGGATAAGTATGGAGGCTATATTACAGGCTAAAGAAATATCCAGGACATATCATACAGGAAGTGTAGATGTTCCTGCATTAAAGCAGTGCTCCCTTGAATTCGGGAAAGGTGAATTTACAGCTATTATAGGAAAGAGTGGTTCGGGAAAATCTACATTATTAAGAATACTTGGAAGTATGGATACACCAGATACAGGCAGTATATTAATAAAAGGCGAGGACATAACACATATGAAGGACAAGAAGCTGTCAGGTTTCAGAAGAAGAAATATAGGCTTTATATATCAGGATTACAGCCTGTTTCCAGAATTCACATCATATGAAAATATAGTTATGCCAATTCTACTTGATGGGAAAAAGCCAGATGATGCAAAGGTTGATGAGATTTTATCAGAATTAGAGATAAGCCATTGTAAGAATAAATATCCATCAGAAATGTCAGGTGGAGAACAGCAGAGAGTGGCAATTGCCAGAGCACTTATAACAAGTCCGGCTGTTATATTTGCTGACGAACCTACAGGAAATCTTGATGCGGGAAGTGCAGAAACAGTTGCAAAGATGTTATCAAAAGCAAGTCAGAAATACGAGCAGACAATAATAATGGTAACACATGACAGGCAGATGGCTGATTATGCAGACAGGATAATTACCATTTCAGATGGACAGATACAGTAATATTACATAGCAATAATATAGTATATTCAAGTTATAGCTCATATAGTATTGTGAATTACTGTTGTATGATTTGATATTAATTATATATTATAAGTATATTTAGCAATGGTATGAAAATAAGTGCTTAGTGTTAATCTATTCGGTGGGTAGTAGATAATGCTAAGCACTTTAAAGTTACAATAAAGTACAATATACTTAAATATTTTCGTATCGTGGAAGTTCAACTATTATGGCTTTGTGATGTACAGCAGGCAGGAACTTCTCCATAACTTCATTTGTCTTTAACTTAAGGCTTGAAGTGTTGATACAAGGGTGACAGCCAAGAGAAGCCTCTTCAAGGACTTCCCTGTCGATAAGAAGCTGGACGTGGTTGCCGGTATCATTCATAAGTCCCATAATAGATACTGAACCCGGTGTTATATCAAGGTATTCTTTCATATATTCCTCATCGGCAAATGAAAGTCGTGCAGAGTTAATCTGCTGGCTTAAATCTTTAGTCTTAAATACTTTATCTCCAGGCATCATAAGAAGATAGAATTGTGTTTTCTGTCTGTTGCATAAGAAAAGGTTTTTGCATATAAGTGTGCCAAGAATTTTATCGATATCGTTGCATACTTCCATAGTTGTTGCTGGTTCGTGGTCGGTTCGATAGTATTCCATTCCTAACTGGTCGAGTAGGTCATATACTCTTATTTCTTTATCAAGTCTGTCAGCTTCATTGGCTGGTCTGCCTTTTATTAGTTCCATAGTGTTCTTGTAGTCCTTTCTTATGATTGATTATAGTGTATACAATTGATTATAATATATAAAATATAATAAAACCAGCCATATGATGTCATTCCCCATAAAGGAGGCGGGGGATATCATATGGCTGGTTTTATAAAGTTAAACAATGAAGAATATTAATACATTTGATTAACAGATGTATTGTAAGTTAATATCTGATTACTGAAAATCGCATATATCAATCATAGCCTCAAGCATTTCCTTTTCCTCAGGCTTTTTCTTAGTAAGTCTTGCGGCTGCTACGATAGGTATCCATTTATCAACGTAGCGCTTATCTGTAGATGCTTTCTCACAGAACATGGTTATGTACTTATCAGCAAGTGCTTCATCACTTAGTTTGAGTGTAAGGTAGGTGTTTGCAGCATCAGCAGAAGCATTACCCTTAGTTGCGTGTACCCAGTCAACAGCGGTAATAGCAACAATCTGGTTCTTATCGTCAGTCTGAACAATTATATTCTCAGGGCAGTAATCACCGTGGCATAGCTTTTTATGGTAAGGAAGCTCTGAAAGTCTTGATTCAAGCTCATATTTTGTATCAGCAGGAATATTAAGCTCGTTTATCTGACGTTCAAGTTTGCTTTTCATATCAACCAGAAGAGGGTTGCTGTGTTTGTTTATGGCTATCTGGTAATCAACCATAGCCTCAATATATGCGTCAGAATTTTCCGGATGCTTGGCTAAAAGCTCCTTTAGTGTTTCACCCTTGGCATATTCGCTTGTTATAGTCCATTTGCCATCTACTACAGATACATTAAGAAGTCGTGGTATATCAAGTCCTGTATCTTCAACTCTTGCAGTGTTAAGTGCTTCATATAATACATCAGACTTGTTGTAAGATAGTGCAAATACCTTTTCAGCCTTATCCTTATCAACATAGACTGACTTTAATGCACCTTTATATATACATTTTTTCATAATAATCCTCCATTCTTGCGCACTTTTTTAACATAACGGGTTTTTGTCAGGTGTGCACAGACAAAAAACCTTTGTGTGGAGATTTGATTTTAAACTAATTCTATTTCCACACTAATTTAATTTTTAAGTTAATTCTATTTTCAAGTTAATTCTATTTTCACACTAATTCTATTTCCCATAGTAAGCCTTAAGATACATAGCCTTTATCTCACTCATAAGAGGATATCTTGGGTTAGCGCCTGTGCACTGGTCATCAAATGCATTTTCAACCATCTCATCAAGTGTAGCAAGGAAGTCTTTCTCATCAATGCCGTAGTCTTTTATAGTCTTCTTAATTCCAACCTTATCCTTAAGCTCCTCGATAGCCTTTAAGAAGTTCTCAAACTTCTCATCATCGTTCTTGCCGGCAATACCAAGGAAGTTAGCACATTCAACATATCTTTCCTTGCAGTGAGGATAAGCATACTGTGAGAATGTTCCCATCTTAGCTGGGACTTCTGCGGCATTAAAGCGCATTACATCTGTAATAAGAAGTGCGTTAGCAATGCCGTGAGGTATATGGTGGTAAGCACCAAGCTTGTGAGCCATAGAGTGGCATACACCAAGGAATGCATTGGCAAATGCCATACCAGCCATAGTAGAAGCGGTAGCCATCTGTTCTCTTGCCTTGGCATCGTGAGGTCCGTTCTCATATGCCGCTGGAAGATATTCAAATATATTCTTCATAGCCTTAAGTGCAAGACCATCAGTATAATCTGTAGCCATAATAGAAGCATATGCTTCAAGAGCATGTGTAAGTGCATCTATACCAGATGCGGCTGTAAGCCCTTTAGGCTGATTCATACACATATCAGCATCAATAATAGCCATCTTAGGAAGCAGTTCATAGTCTGCAAGAGGGTACTTTATGCCAGTCTTTTCATCAGTAATAACTGCAAAAGGAGTAACCTCTGAACCAGTACCGGAAGAAGTAGGAATAGCTATAAAGTAAGCTTTTTCGCCCATCTTAGGAAATGTGTAGATACGTTTTCTTATATCCATAAATCTCATAGCCATATCCATAAAGTCAACTTCAGGATGTTCATACATAACCCACATAATCTTGGCAGCATCCATAGCAGAACCACCACCGATAGCGATGATACAGTCAGGCTCAAAGCTGTTAATAGCTTTAGTTCCTTCGATAGCACACTGTAATGTAGGGTCTGGTGCAACATTGAAGAAGGTTGTGTGTGTTATGCCAAGTTCATCAAGCTTGTCGGTAACGCACTTAGTGTAGCCATTCTTATATAAGAACTGGTCTGTAACAATAAATGCTTTCTTCTTGCCTAATACAGCCTTTACCTCGTTAAGTGCAACAGGAAGGCAGCCTTTCTTAAAGTATACCTTTTCAGGTGCTCTGAACCACAGCATATTTTCTCTCCTCTCAGCAACAGTCTTAATATTAATAAGGTGCTTTACACCTACATTTTCAGATACAGAGTTACCGCCCCATGAACCACAGCCGAGAGTGAGGGATGGTGCTAACTTAAAGTTGTAAAGATCACCAATACCGCCTTGTGAAGAAGGTGTATTAATAAGAATACGGCAGGTCTTCATAGCTTCCTCGAATCTGGCAAGCTTATCGTCTTCAGTTGCAGCATTAATATATATAGAAGAAGTATGACCAAAGCCACCATCGGCTATAAGACGCTCAGCTTTACCTACGGCATCATCAAAATCCTTTGCCTTATACATGGCAAGAACAGGAGACAGCTTCTCATGTGCGAATTCTTCTGAAAGGTCAACAGAAGTAACTTCACCAATGAGAATCTTTGTGCTTTCAGGAACCTCTATACCAGAAAGCTTTCCGATATTATAAGCACTCTGGCCAACAATCTTGGCATTTAATGAACCATTGATAATGATAGTCTTTCTTACTTTATCAAGCTCGTTCTTATTAAGAAAGTGGCAGCCGCGTTTAGTGAATTCTTCTTTAACCTGCTTGTATACAGAAGAGTCAACAATAACTGACTGTTCAGAAGCACATATCATACCATTATCAAATGTCTTAGAATGGATAATAGAATTGACTGCAAGTATAACATCGGCAGTGCTGTCAATAATAGCGGGTGTGTTACCAGCACCTACGCCAAGTGCAGGCTTTCCAGATGAATAAGCTGCCTTAACCATGCCAGGACCACCAGTTGCAAGTATTATGTCAGCTTCTTTCATAAGAGTGTTGGTAAGTTCAAGGCTTGGAACATCAACCCAGCCGATTATGCCTTCTGGAGCACCGGCAGCAACAGCAGCCTCAAGTACAACCTTAGCAGCAGCTATAGTGCTTTCCTTAGCACGTGGGTGTGGACTTATGATGATACCATTACGGGTTTTTAATGAAATAAGAGTCTTGAATATAGCGGTAGATGTTGGATTAGTTGTAGGAATAACAGCAGCTACAACACCGATAGGTTCTGCGATTTTTTTAATGCCATAGGCTTTATCTTCTTCGATGACACCACATGTCTTAGTATCACGGTATGCGTTGTAGATATACTCTGCAGCATAGTGATTCTTGATAACCTTGTCTTCAACTATTCCCATGCCAGTTTCTTTAACAGCCATCTTGGCAAGAGGTATTCTTGCCTTATTAGCAGCGAGGGCGGCAGCGGTGAATATCTTATCAACCTGTTCCTGTGAATATGTCGAAAAGATGCGCTGTGCCTCTTTTACAGAGCTTATAAGCTCCTCAAGAGACTGGATGTTATCGACAACTAAAGTTTTTTCTTTGTTCATGATTAGTTCCCCTTTTCTTAGATAATTATATACATCTTATGAGTAATCAGATGACAATAAAATGTACATTGTATAGCATTACAAGATTTAACTATGCTAATAAAATAAGATTGATAAATAATTAACAATCATTATGGCTATACCTTATCATTTTTATATGCAGATGTCAATAATATATTACAACTTGATATTTCAAAAATTGATATCACAAACCTGATGCTGCAAACCTAATATAACAAATCAGATATCGTAAACTTGACATTGCAATAATTGATGTTACAATAGTTGCATATACAACAATCGGAGGTACGACTAATAATGCTAAGAAGAATTTTTTCTTATATGAAGCAATATAAAAAATATGCTTATCTGGCACTTATATGTATAGCTGTTGAGGCTATGCTTGAACTTCTGGTGCCTATGATCATGGCTGACCTTATAGATAATGGTGTGGCCAATGGCGATACTCATTATATATATGTCAAAGGATTTGAGATGGCTTTATGTGCGCTTATAGCACTTGTGCTTGGAATAGGGAGCGCCAGATTCCAGGCACTTGCCGGACAGGGACTTGGCGCGAATATAAGAAAGGCAGAATATGAAAAGCTTCAGTCTTATTCATTTTCTAATATAGATCATTTCAGGGTATCGTCGCTTGTTACACGTCTTACAAGTGATGTTACCAATATTCAGAATTCAGTATCAACTGGTATGAGGCCTTTTGGAAGAAGCCCTGTTATGCTTATATTTGCATCGTCAATAGCATTTACTATTAACAGAACACTAGCCCTTGTATTCTTTGTGGCACTTCCTATACTTGCGGTCTTGCTTATCATAATTATTATGAATGTAAGACCATTGTACGCAAAGATGCAGAATGCTATAGATCTTGTTAATCGTAGTATACAGGAGAATCTTACAGCGGTAAGGGTTGTAAAGTCATATGTCAGGGGAGAGTATGAGGTAGATAAGTTTAAGGATGTTAATGCTAAGCTTAAGTCAGAATCTGAAAAGGCATTTGGAATAGCAGTACTTAACATGCCAGCTATGCAGTTCGTTATGTATGGAACTATTATTGCGATTCTCTTTGTTGGTGGACATCTTATTAATAACGGACAGCTTAAGATTGGAGAACTGACAAGCTTTTTAAGCTATGTTCTGCTTATTCTTAATTCACTTATGATGATGTCAAATGTATTCCTTATGATGACACGTTCTTTAGCATCAGCCACAAGAATAGTCGAGGTACTTGACGAAAAAATAGACATTACTGATGAAAACTCGCAGGATATAAGTGTTAAGCATGGTGAAATAGAGTTCGACCATGTGTGGTTTAAGTATAAAAATGAAGCAAAGGAATACGTACTTTCAGATGTTTCATTTCATATAAAGCCAGGACAGACAGTAGGTATCATAGGACAGACAGGTTCTTCAAAGACTACTCTTGTACAGCTTATTCCAAGACTATATGATGCCACTAAGGGAATGGTGCGTATAGATGGAGTGGATGTTAAGAATTATCCAGTAAAACATCTGCGTGATGCTATTGCTGTTGTTCTGCAGAAGAATACCTTGTTTTCTGGTTCTCTGATATCAAACCTTCGCTGGGGTAATGAAAATGCAACGAAGGAAGAGATAGATGAAGCTTGTCATATAGCCTGTGTAGATGAATTCTTAGACAGGCTTCCGGCAGGCTATGAGTCAGAGATGGGACAAGGAGGTGTCAATGTTTCTGGTGGACAGAAGCAGCGTATATGTATTGCAAGGGCTATATTAAAGAAACCGAAGGTACTCATACTCGATGATTCCACAAGTGCTGTGGATACAGCAACTGAAGGCCGGATAAGGGAAGAACTTGCAAAGAAGCTTCCGGATATGACTAAGCTTGTTATTGCACAGAGGATATCTTCTGTTAAGCATGCAGATCAGATAATTATACTCGATAAGGGTTGTGTAAATGCAATAGGAACACACGAGGAATTATTAAGAACCAATAAGATATATCAGGAAATATATGAATCACAGAAGGAAGGAGCAGATTTATAATGGCAAAGTATGTTGGATATAAACGACCTAAGGATACTAAGAAAGCTATAAAGCATCTGCTTGTTTACCTTGGTCATTATAAATGGATGTTTATGCTTGTTGCACTGCTTGTGCTGATAAGTGCAGGAGCAAATGTGGCAGGCACATATCTTGTAAAACCAGTTGTAAATCATTTTATAGTACCGGGAGACATGGAAGGACTTCTTAAGGCAGTTATTGCCATGGGTGTTATGTATGCCTGCGGGGCTTTGTGTACATTTGGCTATAACCGCATTATGGTAAAGGTATCTCAGAAGGTTATACAGGATATAAGAAATGATCTTTTTGCACATGTACAGAAGCTTCCTTTAAAATATTTTGACGCTCATACACATGGTGAGCTTATGAGCAGATTTACCAATGATGTGGATACTGTACAAGAAGCTATGAATAACAGTTTCGCTATGATAATCCAGAGCTTTATAATGCTTTTTGGCACTCTTATCATGATGATGGTTTTAAGTGTAAGATTATCAGTTATAGTTATTGTGTTTCTTGTTATCATGTTTTTCTTTATTAAGTTTAACAGTAAACATAGCAAGAAATATTTTAACAGGCAGCAGGAGGAGCTTGGTAAGATTAATGGCTTTGTACAGGAGATGATGGCAGGACAGAAGGTTGAAAAGGTGTTCAACCATGAACAAAAGAATTTTGAGAAGTTTTGTGAGATGAATGAAAGTTTCAGGAAAGAGTCTACTAATGCACTTGCTTTTGCAGGAATGATGATTCCAACTATTGTAAGCCTGTCATATCTTAATTATGCGATATCAGCATGTGTTGGTGGTTTATTTACGCTTAAAGGACTTATGGATCTTGGAAGTCTGTCATCATATCTTATATATGTACGTCAGAGTGCCATGCCGCTTAATCAGTTTACCCAGCAGGTCAATTTTCTGTTATCAGCACTTTCAGGTGCAGAACGTATATTTGATATGATGGATGAAAAACCAGAGATTGATGAAGGCAGCGTAACACTTTGTAACGCAGTTAAGAATGCTGATGGAAGTCTTACAGAATGTAGTGGGTATACGGGTGTATTTGCATGGAAGGTGCCAGCAGAGCTTAATACTTACTGGAATTCAGATGCTTGTCTGGTTGAGCTGCGTGGTGACGTAAGATTTAAAAATGTTGTGTTTGGATACGTTCCAGGAAAAACTATATTAAATGACGTCACTCTTTATGCGAAGCCAGGCCAGAAAATAGCATTTGTTGGTTCGACTGGTGCTGGAAAGACAACGATCATTAACCTTATAAACAGATTCTATGATATACAGTCAGGCACAATAACTTATGATGGCATAGACATAAAGGATATTAAGAAGGATGACTTAAGAAAATCACTTGCCATGGTTATTCAGGATACACATTTGTTTACAGGAACAATAGCTGATAATATAAGGTATGGAAAACTGGATGCAACTGATGAAGAGGTTAGAAATGCAGCTTTAATAGCCAATGCAGATTCATTCATAAGACGTCTTCCAGATGGATATAATACCATGCTTTATTCTGATGGAAGCAACTTATCACAGGGACAGAGGCAGCTTCTTGCCATAGCAAGGGCAGCGATAGCAAAGGCACCGGTGCTTATACTTGACGAGGCTACAAGCTCAGTTGATACTAGAACTGAAGGGTTGATAGAAAAAGGCATGGATGCTATCATGGAGGGAAGAACAGTATTTGTAATAGCACACAGATTATCTACAGTCAGAAACTCAAAGGCTATAATGGTGCTTGAAAAAGGACAGATTATAGAAAGAGGAAGTCATGATGAGCTGCTTGAACAAAAAGGCAGATATTATCAGCTGTATACAGGACAGTTTGAGCTTAGTTAAAGATTTCAGATTTTTATAATCTGATGATTATTAGTAGTATTTAACTGATATGTGTAAAAATATGCAAAGAAATGAGGAGTAGTATGAAATATGGAGAGGTCAGGCATTATCTTTTTGATGTGGAAATGCTAAGAAGAAGACTTTTAAGACCTTATTTTATAGATATGGGATTAACAGTAGGACAGGGACAGCCAAGAATATTATATGAATTAAAAAAAGGTGGACAGATGACACAAAGAGAGCTGTCAGATGTCTGCCTGATAGATGTAACTACTATGTCAAGAACACTTGACAGGCTGGAGAAGATGGGGCTTATAATAAGAGAGAGTAATCCAGAGTGCCGGCGCTCATGGGTGATAAAGCTTACTAAGGAGGGAGAAATAAAGGCAGATAAGGTGTCTGATTTATTCAATATGGCACAAGATGTATTCTGTAAGAATATATCAGAGGAAGAGCTTAAAAGCATGTGTGTTACACTTGAAAAGATAGAAAATAATCTTAATGATGCTATAAAAAAGCAGGAGCAAAAAGATTGATTGCAGCTAATATTGTAAAGTTTAGTTATGTGGAAAAGAGGTATGGCATGAGTGATAAATATGATGTAATAATAATAGGAGCAGGTCCAGGTGGGATTTTCTCAGCATATGAGCTTATGAAAAAGTCACCAAAGCTTAAGGTGGCTGTGTTTGAGGAGGGAAATACTTTAGAGAAAAGAAAGTGTCCTATAGATGGCAAGAAGATTAAATCGTGTATTAAGTGTCCAACATGTGCTATTATGAATGGTTTTGGAGGAGCAGGAGCATTTTCCGATGGAAAATATAATATTACGAATGATTTTGGTGGAACGCTTTACGAGTATATCGGAAGAGACGAGGCTATTGAACTTATGAAGTATGTTGATACAATCAATACCTCACATGGTGGTGAAGAAACACACATGTATTCAACTGCTGGAACCAAGTTTAAAACACTATGTATGCAGAATAAGCTAAAGCTTCTTGATGCTTCTGTAAGGCATCTGGGAACTGATATTAATTATATTGTTCTTAAAAACATGTATGATGAAATGAAAGACCATATTGACTTTTACTTTAACACGCCTGTAAGTGATATTGAGGTTATAGATGGAGGATACAGGATATTCTATAAGGATGAGCATATGGACTGTGACAAGTGTATCGTTTCAGTGGGACGAAGCGGCAGCAAGTGGATAGAAAATGTCTGTAAAGCTTTAGATATTCCAACAAAGTCCAATCGTGTAGATATTGGTGTACGTGTTGAACTTCCAGCAGTTATATTTGCCCATCTTACAGATGAGTTATATGAAAGCAAGATTGTATACAGAACAGAAAAGTTCGAGGATCTTGTCCGTACCTTCTGTATGAATCCTAATGGAATCGTTGTTAATGAGAACACAAATGGAATAGTAACTGTAAACGGACATAGCTATGAGGGAGCTGAGAAGCAGACAGAGAATACCAACTTTGCACTTCTTGTTGCAAAGCATTTTTCAGAGCCTTTCAAGGATAGTAACGGATATGGCGAAAGCATTGCAAGGCTTTCTAACATGCTTGGTGGCGGAGTTATTGTGCAGAGATTCGGCGACCTTATGAGAGGAAGAAGAAGTACTGAAAAGAGAATAGAGGAAGGACTTGTAAAGCCAACTCTTGCGGCAACACCTGGTGACTTAAGCCTGGTGCTTCCTAAACGTATTCTTGATGGTATTATAGAGATGATATACGCACTTGATAAGATAGCACCTGGTACTGCCAATGATGATACACTTCTTTATGGTGTGGAAGTCAAGTTTTATAATATGGAAGTTGAGATTGATAATAATCTTGAAACTAAATACAAGGGATTATATATAATTGGTGATGGAAGTGGTGTAACACATTCACTTTCACATGCTTCAGCTAGTGGAGTATATGTAGCCAGAAATATTATAGATAAACTGGCTGGAAGATAAGTAAAATAAGTAGTAATGAATGCAAAAGAAAGGTAGGCGGCTGCTAAGCAGACACTTACCTTTCTTTTTGTGCGATTGACGGATGTATAGGCAGGAGTAAATGAGCAGGATTTGGAAAACATAAATGTGATAATTTATTGACAATTATATTATTTGTATTATAATGAATAATACAAATAATACAAAAATGCATTTTAAAGAGGATGTGATATTATGATTATCGAATTAGATATGAACAGCAGTATTCCAATATATGTCCAGCTGCGTAACCAGATAGTTATGGGAATAGGACATGGTGAGTTAAAGCCTGGTGAAAGTCTTCCAACAGTAAGGCAGTTAGCAGAAGATGCAGGCATTAATACAATGACAGTCAATAAGACATATCAGATATTAAAGACAGAAGGCTATATAAATATAGACAGAAGACATGGTGCTGTTGTTGCTAAGAATATTGATATGGATATTGTGTTCCGGGAAAAGTTGGAAGCAGAACTTGAGCTATTGTCAGCAGAAGCAAGTATAACAGGTATGGATAAAAAAGATTTTCTTAATATGTGTGACAAGATATATTCTAAGATGAAATGTGTAGAAGAGAAGCAAGTTATAACTGAGTAAATTATAATATAATGAGTGTAAAAGAAAAAGCAGCGGCTATAAAGGTTAACATCCTCCTTCGCTGCGGATTGGAGCATATATGGAAATATTTATGGCAGTTATGTTTTTTGTAACCAATTTATTTATAATAATGATTATGAGATTAACGATGGTGTCAAGCTTTGAATATAAGGCTGGTATGTATCTGGGAGTCCATATACCAGCAGAGAAGAAAGAAGATGCAGAAGTAACTTCTTTGATGAGCAGGACAAAAAAGCAGTTTAATGTATTTAACAATATTAATATCGTATTATCGATTGTAATATGTGGTATATGTGTTGTGAATATGATTATATCGATATTCATATATATATTGTGGATATTCGTATATACCGTAGGAATACAGCTTATTGTCATAGTCGGCCACAGGAAAATGTATGAGCTTAAGATGAAAAATGGCTGGCTTATTGAGGAACAGAAAAAAGTATATATTGATACAAGGCTTTCGGCTTCTAATGGAAAGACCTCTGTTAGTATGAAGTATCACTGGATGCTTATAGTACTGACAGCAGTTATATATATACCAGTTGTTCTTGTGAGACATTCAGATATGTTATTCAGAGATATGAATATATATTTTATAGTATCAATTGTAGTAGCGGTTGTGTTGTATATATTTAATATATATGTTAATTCCAGAGAACGCACAGTATATAGTGAGAATTCCGATGTTAATATAACAATGAACCAGATATATAAAAAATATGTGTCACTTGGACTTATAATGATGAGCCTGTTTAATACGATAGCATTTAGTTATATTGCCACAGAGTATATGCTGCATGGTATTTTGTATGGAGCTGATATTATTGTATATTCAATCGTGAATTTTACTGGAAGTATAATTATGATAGTGTTTTTCGTTGTGGCAGGAAGAAAAAGAACAGAGGTACTGGCAGCCGATGATACACCGTTGTATGTAGATGATGATGAATACTGGAAGTACGGATTTTATTACAATCCTAATGATAGACATATGCTTATAAAGAACAGAATGTATGACATGAATTATGCATTTAACTATGCGAACAGAGGCGCACAGATTCTTGTAGGAATACTTACTGTTGTTATAACAGCTTCATGCATATTTACTGTGGCGGTACTTGTTCCATTTATACATGTAAAGATGAATGTTTATATAGCAGATGATACATTTATGGCAGCAGGAGGAGGTTATAAATGTAGTATAAATATAAACGACATACAGGAAGTACAGCTTTTTAATGAGATGCCTAAGGATAACTTTACAAGAACTAATGGAGGCTCTACTAACGAATATGATATAGGTAATTATAAGGGCAGGACATATGGTAAATGTATGCTTTTTATATGGGATGGCTATTCTCCGGTGCTTATGATAAAAAGCAGCAATAAAACAGTGTTTGTGAATTCTAAAGAGGATGGATATATAAAGCAGATGTATGAAAAGCTTACAGACTATCAGAAGGCTTCCCATGGATTGTAACTGCAGGTAATATAACCCATGGGATTATAAAAACACTGCCTTACTGCAGCAATATATCTATAAAGCGTTTTACAGCAATGCTCTGAATTCTTTTAGGGTTCTGTATAAGGCACACCTGCCTTTGTGGTACAGGTTCATTTAGCTTTATGTTATAGATGTTTCCTTTGTTAAGCTCATCAGCAGCAAGCTCTTTTGGATAGAAGGCAAGTCCCAGATTGGCACGGATAAGAGGGATAATCTGGTCAGTTGAATATACAAGCATCTCAGGTTCAAATTGCAGATGATTATTATAAAAATATTCTGAATATAGTGAATATGAACCAGAGGCTTCGTTTAATGATATATAAGGATAAGAACTTAAATCATTAATGTCAAGTATATTCTCTGAAAGGTTGGCATATTTTTTCCCACCTATTAATATTTCCTCAAATGAGTATAAAGTATTCTGCGTAAATGTTTTGTCTATTGAAAATGGTGTAGTGATAATGCAGAAGTCAACAAATCCATTTTCAAGAGCGGTTATGGCCTGAGAGGTGAAATTGTTAGTGAGTTTAATCCTTACATTAGGATATAGAGAAAGAAAATTTTCTAGTCTATCTGAGAGATAAAGTCTGAGTGCAGTGTCACTAACTCCGATAGTTATAGTTCCGCTTTCAAGGCTCTGTTTTTTCTTAAGGGCATCCTGTGCATTCTTTAGCTGATACATGGCAGCTTCAACGTGTTCGTATAATAATTGGCCTTCAGGAGTCAGTGATATTCCTTTGTGAGTTCGTACACATAAGCTGCATCCAAGTTCATGTTCAAGAAGATTGATATATCTTGTTATATTAGGCTGGTTGTTGCCAAGAATCTGGGCAGCCTTTGAAAAGCTTTTATATCTGGCCACATAATAAAATATTCTGTAATAGTCAAGTGTCATTGCATTATTGTCCTTTCATGATTTAGGATTGCTCCATTGTTCTGTAATTTATGCAATTCTTCATTCAAGATATAGTATAACCATAAAAAATGTATATGTAAATATTATATAAGTGTTATATAAAATATACATTTTACATATCTTAAGCGCGATAATATAATAAGTTATAAGAAAGAGGCTAAATATTACATATCGTTTTTGGGGTATGCGGTTTTTAACCTTTAGCATGAAAGCGAGGAAATGAATATGTTATTTAAGAAAAAGACAGTTAGTGAAAAGATAGAGCATCTTGTAAAGAAAAATGATTTTTATGTGCTGGCAGATTATGTACATGGCACAAAGGAAGAAAAGCTTGCACTTGCAAAGGAACTAGGAGCTAATGATAATAACAGTAGTGTTGATCTTTTGTTAAGGCTGGTTGATGATAATGATGAGGATGTTGTGTTTGCAGCATGTGAGTCATTAAGAAAAGTCGGTTGTGAGCATAACACTGCAGATCTTCTTGAAAAGCTGAACAAGATTCCTAAGGAGGATGAAAAGGTCAGGGAAGAGATAAGCAGAACTGTACAGGAGCTTCATCACCGTTCATAATAAAAACAGATTTTACATTTGTTATACCAGTTAATATTTCCCTCAAGCAGATAGTAGAAAGAACAACTATGTCTGCTTGAGGGATTTTTTAAAATATAGTAATATAATGATACAAGGGTCAAAAGGCCTAAACGCACATGAGCCCGCTCATAGGTGGGTGAAAGACATACAGGAGTAAATAACAGATGAGAATATATATAGATTTTGATGATGTGTTATGTGAAACTGCACTTGCTTTTACAAGAATTGCAAAAGAAATGTTTGGTATAAATGTACCATACAGGGAGGTACAGTTTTTCAATCTTAAGAAAACCTTTGATTTAACGGATAGTCAGTATGAAGAATTGATGAAAGCAGGACATTTTCCGGATAATCTTCTGAATTATGAGGAAACGCCAGGAGCATCAGAGACGATTAATAAGTGGGTTGATATGGGACATGAGGTTTTTATTATTACTGGAAGACCATTTAATTCATATGAACCATCAAGGCACTGGCTTGATGAACACAAGCTTGAAAGAGTGCCTTTATATTGTGTGGATAAATATGGGCGTGAAAATTGTAAGCAGGATTATGTTTATAATCTGACATTAGAGCAGCTATATGAAATGTCTTTTGACTTTGCAGTGGAGGATTCGCCGGCTGCTTTTTGGCATGTTTCGCACTTTGAAGGCTGCAGGATTGCAGTATTTAACCGGCCATGGAATATACGTGAAGAACTTCCTGATGACAGGTTTATAAGATGTGAGGGGTGGAAAGAGGTTGACAAGGTGTTTGAAATTAAGGAAGCTATGAATACATAGCAGCAGTCAGACCGTTTTTGGTTTGGCTGTTTTTTTACTTGATATAATTATAGGTTGTGTTACAATACATTTAACATTTAAGTTAAATTATATATGTCTTTTTGACTATCTTTTTATATCTTCTTAAATGTCCGCAA